>ERZ1034946.416-NODE-416-length-22761-cov-14.107064_pt1 | contig 22761 bp, 47 predicted proteins | sample MGYA00520591_ERZ1034946 | MGnify/ENA primary metagenome ERZ1034946 (study PRJEB33766, sample SAMN09781753) | gut metagenome | biome: gut microbiome | host: Homo sapiens | place: Madagascar | study: EMG produced TPA metagenomics assembly of the PRJNA485056 data...
AAATTAATGTCTCTCTTTATGAATTATTTCTTTATATAATTTCGTCTATTTCTGGTCCATCCAGTTCGTTTTCTGCATTCTGTTGCATTTCTTTATAAACCTGTATAAAATTCTTTTCTGCATGCAAATAAGATATTTCTGATTCTAACACTTTGATTTTTTCATAAATATTAGAAATATATTTATCAAATTGTTCTTCATAATTTCGTCTTAATTCATGTTCTGAAAAACAGATATACGGTCTGGCAGGATAAATATCTCTTTTAGCATCATATAATCCTTTTTCTGTTAATTGTAATTTAGCTTTATATATTATTGGATTCCATGATTTAACGTCAGGATTTTTTAAGATATATGTTTCTACACAATTATCTCCAATGCAAAGGTCATTTGTTAAATTTGAATTGTATTCGTTTTTATTGATTGTAAAAAAATATTCATTAAAATATGCTATACTATATCTACATATAACTTCTGGCATTTCTTTATTTAATTCGTACAAATAACTTGTATAGCCAACTTTAACACAATTGTCAAATCCTTTTATTTTTATTTCTACATAACCATCTTCTTCATTTTTATCAATAAGTTCTGCTGCATATGTCTGTCTTTTATTATAAACATATTTTGGTTCTTTTATAATCATGAATTCATACTCCTCTATTTTTCAAATTCTTCCTATAACTTCTGCCATATACTTTTTAACATTATTATAAACATATTTTGGTTCTTTTGTCATCATAATTGTTTTTCTCATTTACTTTTCCATTTCTTCTATTTCAATTTCAGCCTCTATATTCTGCGCCATATGTAACATCGTGATAGATTTATTGAATTCTGTCTCAAATTCTTTCATACCATCTGTTTTCTCGGATTCAGGGATTGCATCTAATAAATCCTTGGCATGTTCAATTGTCCTGTTAAAAGCATCCAACGTTCTTTCCGCCTCAGATAAGAATTCTGATGTAATATCACTTACTACAATGTATTCAGGTTCCAATACATTATTTTCAAATTTTAAAATACAGTTACAGGTAAAAGTATCGGCTACAAATAAAAGTGATTTGTCATCTGCACTAATAAGTACGTATGGATAATTACTATCGTATTCCATCGTTTCAATGGCTTCTTTGAAATCATCTTTATCAATATGGTCTTCATATTCTGTAATATCCATATTTTTTAAAATGGATATTAATGTGTTGAATTCCATCTCATTATTTAAATGGATTACTTTCTCTCCATTCATAAAAGCGTCTAAATTTTTATTCTTCATAGATACCAACATTTTTATCTCCTCCATCTGCCGTCTTTATTTATATATGTAAAAATATTTTTCAAAAATAGGGCTATATAATGGAAAATATTTAGATATTGTAGAATTATTTGAATTCCTGTATAATAAGAATATCTTACATAGAAAAAGGTGTTATATATGAATTGCAATCAACAGTTAAAGAAGTTAAGGAAACAACAGGCAGAAGAAAAGAAAATAAATGGTTTCTTCGAAACTGGATTTACTTCATTTATTTTGTTTCTCTGAAACGCCCTTCACTAACGTTTCGGTTACTGTATATCAGGCATATAATATATTAAGCCTTCTTACCTTATATGAAGATTTAGGTTTTCGTGAAAAACGTATGGAACAATATACACAAGGACTATCAAAGCGCATGGCTCTTTTTCAAAGTGGTAAGGTAGACTTAAATGTTCTTGTAGATAAACTGACAGAATATGGAATTTATATCCAGGATGTAAACTGGGATGGTTTATAAACGCCTTTGTTTTTCTGCGGTTAATCGACAAATAAAAGGTAGTCAATCTGAGTCAACTACCTTTTTATTATTTAACATATACAAATAATGCTACAGAATTAGATAAACAACCATCAGGTTCTTGTGATTGTTCAATATTTTTTATATTTTAACTAATTGCAGTTACAATGTTATTCGCTATTCTTTCAATCACTGATACACAAACAGAATTTCCAGCCTGCTTATACAGTCTTGAATCAGCCATGTTTGTAGGTAATTTAAATGTCGTTGGAAATCCTTGTGTATTAAAACACTCATGCGGTGTCATTTTACGAATTCCAAATATATAAATAAACGTAGTTTCATTGATTTTTACATAAAAAAATAAGACTTATGTTTTTTAGCATAGTCCTATTTCCATCACTTATTTCCTTATTTTCTACAACAACAATATTTTATTCCAATTTGAATATATTTTCTACTTATGTGGGTGGGTAATCTATTATTTATCTTTTATAACAGTTATTCTAAAGGTTTAGACCATTTTATTAAAGCTTCAAGATTTTCCGCAATTTCTTCATTTAATTTTCTAAAATATAGTTATGGTCAAAATTCCCTTGAGAATTAAACGTACTAATCATATCAAAAATATTATTGCGAAGCATGGTTAAAATATCGCTCGATAGATGACAAATCATTTCTGTATATTCATCATCTTTTAACAGACAACGACAACCTAGCCACTTATTTTCTGCATTTTCTTTAATCCAATTTGAGTCAGTTGAAAATGATTCATAAACTTGGTTTTCAAGATTTACTTCATGTTCAGAGTTGGGTTCATCTTTTAAGAACCATTGAAACTTTCCTAGTTTATCACAGGCTGCATGACATATTAAATAAAAGTCTGCATTTCTATTTTCTCTTGCAATTGTTATATTTTTTTTTTGCATATTATTGTCTCCTTTTAAAAATCACTTCTTATTCATCGCATATCTAACTTTTTTCAAAATATCACCTCCAAGGAAAGTTAAATTTACTTGGCTTTATAATTTTCAAACTCTTTTGTGTCTTGAAAATGCTCTCTAAATACAGAATCTCCATATTTTAAACATTCATATCCCCAAGGATAACCTTTGTCATCAACTTTTATATTTAATTGTTTACATTTTTCACATTGTTTGTTACAAACCATTTTAATCACCTTTCTTTTACAGGGTAAGTAAACTTAGATTTCCTTATATCCTAAAACTTTTAGACAATATACAAATCCATCAATCTCGTTTTCTTGAACCATTTCTTTTTGTTCATATCCATCATCATTGATATGAACTGCGTAATAATCGCAAATTTTCATTCCGACACAGAAAGTTTTTTCCATATCAACTGTTCCTTCTGTAGAAAATTAAAGTTCATTTATCTTTTTCAACTGCATCACTAATTCTAACTCTGCAATTTCCGTTTTCAGTTTTTTCATATATAACAACGCATTGATAGCATTGTCTTCATAATTTGACTGTCCAATATTCTTTATATAAATTGTGAAATATTCCTGCTGATTTTCCAAATCTCGCTTCTTTGCAGCTAATCGCTGTTCCAAAATATCATTCATATTATTAGTTTCTTTCCTTCCACAAGAAAACTTGGTTTACTTAGCTTTAGTCTACATGATAAATCAACCAAAGCACATCTTCTGGTTCAATCTTGTAACCAGCCTTTTCCTGTAGATACCTTATAGCTTTCTGCCATTACTACATAACAATAATTTGATGCATCTTCTATATAACGTGGAACATCTTTCACAACATATAATCTTTTCTTCATTATTTTTCAAATCCTTCAATTATTTTTATTAACAACTAAATAAATAATCCTTTGCATATTTGGTTCCAAATTTTTTATACATATATTTGCGGAACTTGTTATTCATATTTCCGCTATGATGATAAGCCTTTACATAAAAATCTGTAATGCTATAATCTTCATCGATTTCACACATGCCATCTTCATCGGCATAATCGGCATCTGATTCTGGAATACGAATATGTCCTTCAAGAGTTATATCATCTTCGCTTCTTGTTATTGACAAATCTACAAATTTATCGGTTTCACCCATAAATGATTTATAAATCTCTGTTATTTCTTCATCTGTTAATTTAGATACCCATTTCATTTATTACTACACCATCCTAACATATTTTTATATATTATACTGCCTTTTGCTATCTATCCTAACTTGCTTCTTCATTCTGTAAAGTGGTCATCTGTTTTCCTACAAATAGCTTTATTATTTTTCATATTTTCCATATTTTCCATATTTTTTTCCAATTACCATAAATTACTTTATCTCCATAATCCAAAGTAACATTTGTAGAGAATGGACAATTAACATCATTAGATGATGCCATATAGCCCATTTCTTCTAACTTTTCTACTTCTGTATCTGATATTTCTGTTTCAATAATAATTTTCATTGATTAACCCTTTCATTCTTTTATAAAGTTATCATTTGCCATTATATATGTATAAAAAAATAGCGAAATATAGCATTTTAACTATATTTTATAAAAAATTGTTCCATTTTGTTATTTTCCTTTTTACATTTCTGATTCATCTAAAATTTCATGTTCTTTATCAGCATCTTTTTCCATGAAATATCCACCAACTTTATATTCGAAATCTTTGAAATTACATACAGGAACATCTTCTGTCCATGCTAATATATTATGGGATATTCCATATTTTGTGCCACAATCATGCCAACAATGCCTATCTGCATCATAGTTCATAACCTGCAAATAGCGGTTAATTTCTTCACCATTAAAAAATTGTACACATGTGCATAGATACCGTCCACTTTTTTCTGGGTTATTGTCTGGTTTAATTATTTTATTATTTTCAGCTTTACAGAGTAATATATTCCATATTTTTTCATTATTCATATATTGTTTCATATCAATCACTCCTAATGTCTCAAATTAAGCTTCTCTTTTATAATAACGATACAATAGCAAATTTCTTATCCTTATTTGCATCTTTATAGAGCTTATATATTTTCATGTGTTCAGTCGCAAATTCTGCTATTAACGTCCATTCCTTTTTTATATCATCTGGAAAATGGACTTCTTTTGCTTCTGAAATAAAATTCCATACTTCATTTTCTGTCATTTTTTATTCTCCCATAAATTAAATTAAAAATATTATATACACCAATATTCATCTTCATCGACTGCACGTCTCACCTCATCAACAGATAAATTGTATAAATCGGCAACGAAATTTATTGCATCCTCAATACTTTGTAATGATGCAAATCTTTTTCTATCCCTTAAACAGCTAATTGCTTGTGATAAAGTTCTTTCCTTATGTAAAAGTTCCTGCTGTTTTACCGTTGCATATTTCTCATAATTGCTCAAAGCCATATTCTATACCTTTCTTTGCCCATAAAATTATATTCTCATTCCTATTTATATATGTATAAAAAAATAGCAAACGAGTTATGTTTTTTGCTATTTTTAAAGTATATTTTTAAATTTATTCGTCAAAAAAAATTATTATCTTTTTCACCAATTTCTTTAGTACCATCATAAAAATAAAAATCTTTTGATTTAAATTGGTACGAAGGATATGCTGAAGTTGCACTACAAAGATATCTATCTCCATTGTTTTTGTCTATCTTAAACACGGTTACTTCATTGTCAATTGGACTGATAATCAAATCATCATGTTTTAAGTTATCAAATGATTTAATTGGCTTTCTTTTTGTTTGAATGATATTTTCTTCTTTTAATAAGTCCATTTCATTATTCTCCAATTTCCCAAATTTTAAGAGGAATTCATATTTCTATAATACAATATTTTTATTAAGATTGCAAAATGATTTAATATTATATATATTAGATTATAAGGGGTCTTTTTATGTATAATGATTTTATGAAAGCTGATTTATGTAATGAACTTGTAGAAATTTACAATGTAAAATATACAATCACGAATCATCCAGTACATGACCCTGAAACAAATACAGTTACTTGTTTGGCGATAAGTGAAAATAACCAAAAAGTAATATTATCTTACAACTTGCTTGACAAGAACGATTTAGAATGCTATAACATTGAAAAACCTTATATGATTATTGACGCAGATACTCATGAACTATTATTTGAAAGAAAATAATTTAATAAGTTAAGCTCTCCATATTTCCATATATGAAGGGCTTAATACATCTATATACTTAATAAATTAACTTTATTCCACATTCTGGACAATGTTTTGGTCTCATCTCTGGATAATCATCATTTCGTGCAACTTCTTGCTTACATACAGGACATTCTATGAAATCATCAGCATCATCACCATTATAATGAACTTTCATTCCAACTACAAATTTATTTTCTAACATTTGTACAGATTCCATCGCTTCAAGTGCTGTACCCATTGCATCTGCTAAATCATCTGCTTCACATGTACATGCCATATTTGCAGCATCTACATATTCATTGTAAATTTTTCTTACTATTTCAATTTGTTCATTTTTTATCATAAAATTTATTCTCCTATTGTTGAATCTCGTTTTATACCCATTAATCTTTCATAATTTTCTGACTGTTTGGATACTTCTTCTAATTCTAAAAATTCTTTATATGAGCAGCCCTGTGCTTGTGCGATTTCCCAACGTTCCTGTTTCTTCCGTTCCTCTTCTTGTTGTGCTTTGATGTCATGAATCTCCTGACTTAGATTACAAATAGTATTATCTATAATTTTGCAAACCATTTCACTTTTGGTCATGGAATTACCCTGTTCTCCAGCCGTAGCTTTCTTCTTATTTAGCTTTTCAACAAATTTATCACACTGGGTACAGGTAATATAATCACTGGCATACCATTCCATTATTTCTGATTCTGTATGGCATTTTTCGCCACAAATTACGATATACACATCGTTTACTTTTTCACGTTCTTTTACAGCCTTCTTTTTATATTTTTCTTTGAGTTTTTCGTATTCATTCGTTACTGTCTGCAAAGCTGTTAACTCTATATTTTTCATATAAACAACGCCTCATTATATTTTTATTTTAGTAACGTGAGAACTTCTGAACAAACAAGATTGCGGGTTAATACAAAAATAAAAATTTTTATGTAAGTATAAATTGGGGTCATTTTTGAACTGTTCTTCTTCTGTCTTATGAAGTTCTCCCTCACATACTGTCTTATCAAAAAATGTTATATGTACTTTTTTCCCAATATACTTTTCTAATTCGTCTTTTTTCATTTTTAGCTGCCTTAATATTAAATTCCTTGTTTTTAGTTGTACGATATTCTGTTATTATCTGATAAAAATTTTATTCTGTATAATAGTAACAATCGCCATTGCAGAAACGTTCTCCCACTGGGCATTTATCTATATCATATATACTTCGTTCCTCAGTATCGGCGCAACACTTAGCCGTTTCTGGGAGAATATAAATTTCAATTTCATTTTTATACATTTCCATTTTTATTTTTTACCTCATTCTTTTATGAAAACGCATAATCCGCTTCATCATTCAGATAATCGATGACATCTTCAATGGTGACATTCTCTTTGTTATAAGCTCTTAATTCGGCAATTACTGTTTCTAAACTATCATATCGTTCCAATACTTTAATTAAATCATTCATATTTTTATCCCTTTCTTCCATTAACAAGATATATGTTCTCTTTTCCACATGTCTCTATCATATTCGCTACGAAATTTTTTATCTACACTGAGCTTATTTATTTGTTTCGTTAAAAATTATTATGTTATCATGTGTATAAGAGAAATTAGTTTTACACGAATTACATGTCCATGTTAATTCTGTTTTACTCATATATATTTGACCTTCTAATTTTCATAATTCTATTTATATATGTTTAAAAAAATAGCGAAAGAGTTATATTCTAGGCAAAAAATAAAAAAAATAAGACTAGATTTTATAAATAATCGTCTTAGTTTAAGAGTTTATTTTATCTGTTTATTACATCACATGATTCATCCATACAAATTGCTGAGAGGCGCTTTATATTGGTAGTCCCCTCTAACATAGATTTTATGGCTCTGTTTGCATTGATTCTACAATCTGAGTCCATGACAAATTCCATTACGGTTTCCTTTGTTTCCTGTCCAGTCTTTGTATATCCATTTTTTAATTCGATTATATATTTAAATTTCATTGTATTCACCCTTTTCTATTTGCTTTCGTCTATTCTCTACATTTTCGATTAAGTATCTTATTTTATTCCCCATATTGTAATGATATTCTGATTTTAACACCATAATATTAAAATATCCTTCTGGAAATCCTGCATTTTCCATGCTCCGAATAAAACAAAAGTGTTTTTCTTTATAGTAATTGCAGACTAAGATTGCACTTTCCAATTGCATTTGGCTATAAGCGCCACATGATACATATTTTGTTATTCCATCTGGGCTATAGGACAATTCATCATCAAAATCAATTTTTTCATATTCGATATGTCTGTCAAGATAATTCTTTATCATTTTCTTCTTTCTCACTTTGTTTTTCTATTTCTATTTCAATATCTTTCATAATAATAGTATCTATGTTTTTCATAAAAGACATAATTGATTTTACATCATTTATATTGTATTCGCATTCATATTTTTTATCTATATATACTTTACTGTCAAAATTAGATTTTAACATTTTTATTCTTTTGTATTTCATATTTCATATTCTCCTGTCATTTTCAAGTCTTTCTTCATTTTTGTAATAACAATATCATTTAGTTCTGAATCTGGAATATCAGACAATTTTCTTTCTACTAAATAAGGACTAATGTACAATGATATTAAATTCTCTGTTACTTCTTCATGCATAATTCTTTTAAAATCATTTACCAATTTGTCATCAATATCAATTTTTCTTCCCATAAATTCCTTCGTCATCGTTTTATATCTCCTTTTTTAATGTTATTCTTTTATTTCATTATAAAATATTTCTACTTATATATGTATAAAAAATCACAAGAATGGTTTATTATCATAGTTTGTAAAAATTACAATAAAATAAAAAAAATAGAACCACTTATTACAAATGTGTCCTATTTCTGTTTATAACTGCTATTAAGTTGTCTTAACTATTTTGTAGCAAATCTTGGGACAAATGAGCCAAAATCTGTTGTGGGGTATTCTGTTCTATTAATGTTGTTTATAATGCCACATATATCATGTGCAAAATTAAATTTATCTGCATTTAACAAATCATCTAAACGAAGTCCAAATTTTAAATCAGCACTCTCGATATCCATTATTAAATTTATTCTTTCCCCATCATAGAGTGCATCTTTTTCTGCTCTCTTTGCAATTTCAACATATTTTTCATGTCTTTCTTTGTCCATATTCCCATTCCTCTACCTTAAAATATTCATACATCTAGTTAGTTTGATGTCTATAACATTATTGTATCACAAATATTTATATCTGAGAAGATAATTCAATATATACATTATGTAATTTATATAAGACTTCAGAGCTATACTCTTTCATTCCAAGCATTTTCAGCAAGTTTTCTATATTCAATATTGTCATTTATTTTATTTTCTGTCGTAGTAATCAATATACGTTTACCGCTGCAAAAACAATCTTTACAAGTAATAGATAAATGATAATTAGTACTGGTTCTTGTTCGGCTCGCAACACTAACTGAATATCTTAAATTATGACTTCCACAAAATGGACATGGCTTTAATGTTATTTTTTCTTCTTTCATTTAGAGACCTCTTTTCATATATTTTTACTGATATCTATATATGTATAAAAAAAAGGAAAACATTAAGCTTTTTCCCTTTATTAACGGTATAACAAATGGTTATATTTGCGTTTTTTTTATGCATATATAAGTGTAGAAAGAACAATAACAAGAAAGGATGATAGTTGTGAATTTTTTAGTAGAGAATAGCAAAAATGAATTGGATTTAGAAACAAATATTGTTACTGAATTATTAGATAAAAATAAATATTTGCATACATATCAAAAGGTTTCTCTGTCAGATATCAATAATATTTTAAATGATAAACCATATATTCCTATTGGGACAATTCCATTTGTAGAAAATTATTTAAAAAGAATCTATGGAGTTCAAAAAGAGAATCCAATAGAAATACCAGAATATCTTAGGACAGATGAATTTCTTAAAAGAGATTACAAGCTTATGCATTGGCAAGAAGTACCAAGATATGGAGTTTATTTCTTAAAAGACGTTTCTAATCTGAAAAAATTTGGCAAAATTGTAAATGCTACATATGAAGTATTTGATGAATTATGGACTTATCAAAAAAAGAATAAATATGATTCAACATTAGTATTGGATAAAGATGCATTATATGCTGTAAGTGAAGTATTTCATGTGCTTTCGGAATATAGAGTTTATGTTTTTCAAAGAGAAATTGAACAAATTTCTTATTATAATGGTGATTGCACGGTTTTTCCAGACATTGATTTAATTAAAAAAGCTGTTTCTCTTATCAATTATAATGAGAAATGGTTACAATCTTATACTATTGATGTCATGGTTGGAAAATCGGGAACTGCAATTATAGAAATTCATAACTTTACTTCTTGCGGACTTTACAGCACTTTATGGTCAAATAATTTACTACAAGCATACAAAGATGGTATTGATTATATTATAAACGATAATAAAGAACTAAAATAAATCATATTTTTAAATGTCTGTATTAGCCAAGAATCAAATATCATTTTGTAAAGTTAGTGGTGGGTTTGTAACTCCACCACCACTAAACGAAATACAGCTTATATATTTTTTGAATAGATATCCCTTTTTCTCTCATTTATGAAATTAACAACTTCCATCGGACTACATGCCTGTAATCCACAGGAATATGCTTCTTGGACATTAGAAAATATATCATCTATAAATAATGCCTGGCTATATTTAATGTTATGGTTATCACAGTATTCAACTATTTTTGCTACTTTTTCACTATGTTGTAATGTACAACTGTCTATCATGATTACACCATAATTTTTCTCTATCCATTTTAGTTTAACTGGTCTGCATATTTCAGATGTTGCAGATATCATATGCATCTCTATGCCTAATTCTGCCAATAATTCAATAAATTTCTTCATTTGATAATTTTTTTTGCATTCGTGTTTATCATATATATCTGGAGTTGTATTTTCTGTGAATGTATAATTCCAATCTTTATGATATGTATGTATGCATAATGTATCGTCAAAATCAAAAAATACTACTTTTAAATCTTTTAAATTTAGCATATTCTCTTATATTATCCTCCTTATCACATGCTTTAAAAATTTTGACCACAGTACAGTTCTGGTCTCATTGCCGTTTATAATTCCAATCTAAAAAGCTACTGATATGATATGATTTAATACCTTTTCGTTCAGCTTCCCTCAAAAATGAAATTACGTCATCTACATATACTATATCTTTCAAATCAATGTTATTGTTTTTACAATATTCCAAAATTGTATCAGCTTTTGACTTGTCTTCATACACAAATAATCTTTCTTTTATCATTGGATAATATTTATCTAACCAAATATGTTTATCTTCCATTTCTTTTTTGACTTGGCAATGACCCATCACAATATTTTCTTTCGCATTGCAGGTATTTAATACATTTTGCATATGTTTTGACGGTTCCCTTGTAAGGAAAACATCATCGTCAATTTCTTTTAAACTCATCCCGTTATTTGTGCCGTCTGGGTCTGCAACATGGTCATTGAATCTATAAGGAGCCAATGTCCCATCAATATCCCAAAAAATATATTTATTCTCCAAATCTTCTATCTGTACACTTCCATTTGTCAGTTCTGGTTTCATATTTTATTTTCCTTTCTGTTCCTGCCTTATATTCCTTTCATTTATATATGATTAAAAATTTTATAAAACAATAATATTTTGCATATATTACATTTTTTTTCATCATATATGAATAGACATTAATATAAATTTTAGGAGTATATAAAATGGAATCAGAATTTAAATATAAAAAAGGAATAGAACAGTATCATTTTTCAGATGAAATTTTTCTTTGGTATGAATCCTTATTAAAGCAAAACTGCATACTGGTAACATATGATGAAAAGACGGACCTGTTAATTTCTCTTTTAGATACTTATTGTATATCAAATTATACGCAAAAACTTCAAAGGTACCTCATGCCGATTGGAAAGGTCTATGGCTTTATTTGCACTCTATATGCCAAGACAGGGAATATACCCAAAATTATACTTCTGGCAGATACTTTATATGAAATAGAAGAAATTAATCGGGATATACTAAGTATTCAAAAGGAACTAAAAGATAATGGTATTCCTGTTAATCGTTTTCATATTTTTAAAATAAATACAATTTGGTCTAGTCATTTGTCAAGAACTCTATTATTATCAGGAATAGATGAGTCCCATGTAAAAGATATTGAGCCTGTTATGGAACGGAAAAATAGTGTTAACCTGACAATGAGATTATTGCCAAGATATAGGGATGTAACGGTTCTTTCAGAAAACGATATAAAAATGTACCCATTTTCCGCTGACAGGACATGGGATATATTATTTGAACATAATGGATTCCGTATGTATGACTGGATATATCAATCAGACAAATATATTGTCAGTATGCAATTATTAAAATATTATGACTCCTATTTGCTGAAGCCTTTTGTTTATTTGCCGAATCTTTTATTAAATGACACAATCTGTCTTCTAAAAAATATAATAGAAAATATGAATTCTATTGGTCCAAGTGATTGCATTCATGTTAATTTAGATGAATATCTTAATAAAATAGCTGGAAAAGGTACACCATCACAGATTGTTTTATCAGAAATAAGCCAGTATCTGTACCAATACCTATCAACTGTAATACAAAGGAGTTTTATTAAGAATAATGGCTTTAATAAAAATGACGTGGTTTTCCAATGCCTTGATAAAAGTATTCCTGATAAATCAAGATTGCCCTTAAAAGAAGATAATATAAAGACGTTTCCTGTTTTTGATAAGGCATATCAGGAAGGACTATCTGTTATTAAAAGCCAATCCCAATTATTAGAGTCCCATTGGTTAGAAGATATAGAAAAATGCAGGACAAAATATCAAAATACTTTTGCTTACATAAAGCAGACAATAACAAGCCCATTTGATATTGCGTTTATGAATTACCTGATAACATTTGGGTATTTAAGGCAGACTTATCACTATGCTGGATTTCATTTGGTTGGATTATCTTCGTTTACGAGGACAAGTAAACAAGCAATTGGACTAGAATTGATTCGGTTAGATTTATATAATTTTTTGTTACAGGAAATAGAAAAAAGAGCAAGTCGAACATATCAGACAACCGAATATCTTTTTCAGCAATACATAAAACATCCAAAATGCATCTTATCAAAAGATGAAAAGGAAGAACTTCAAAAAATAATACAGGATTTTTCTGAAAACGGTATAAAATTCCAGGATAATGAATGTGTCATAAAAGAGCCAGACTATTATAATATAAAGGATTTTCGGGAAAAAATTGAAAATAAATATAAATATGTCAATAATTTTTTATCCATAAAAAATAAAGGATGATGATGTGAATGCCTAGACCCAAGAAAAACTAATGCTATTTGAATTTGTGTATGTAGATGATATAAAATAGAATAATAATGAAAGAAAGGAGAACCAATTAATGGGAGCTGATATTTGGATGTTCATCGAGCATAAAGATTCTGAAACAAATAAATGGAATCTGGTAAAGAACTCCAATTGGAGTCATAACATGGTTCCGATTGACAGAAATAATGGATTATTTCATATTTTATGTGGTTACAACAAGAAAGATTTCGAGGAGCTTTCCGTGATTTGTGAATGCAAGGGATTGCCTTCAGACATTGATAAAGAGACTGCTTTTTTATTAGAAGATTTAGCATATACATCACACTTATCGTTAGAGGAAATACAAAATTTTGACTGGGATAAAGAAGTATACTATTTTGAAGAAAATTGTAAGTATTCCGAAATTGCATGTGAATTTTACACTGAAACTATTCCTTATATGCTTTCAATTGATACAAATTATCATAATGTACGTATTGTATTTGGATTAAGTTTATAAGTAAATTCATTTGTTTGCTGGTCTTTCAGCATTCGTATGTATGAAACATTCGGATTAATAAATAAAATAACCATCTTTTTTCTCTTATAAAGAGTTTTGAGATGGTTATTCTTTGATTAAAAATCACTTAACTAAATTAATGATATGATATTGATAAATTTATCTATGCTTATATTTGTTATTTTATAATTCATGATTTTTTAATTCTTGCTGTAATTTATATAAATCGCTTTCAGGGTCAAATGTATCTCCGCATTCTTCTGCCAATTTAACAAGGAATATATCATCTTCTCTTGTTCTTTTATATGGGGACTCATTTTCATTATATGGCGGACATGTATCATCCATTTCATATCGACTTTTTACATACATCTTTATATGCTCCTTCTTTATAATTTTTCAACGTGAAATAATTTTTTCTTCTCAGATAATTTGTCATTATATAAATACAATTCGGTCATTACTAAACGCTTTATATCATTTTCGTCAGACATTTGTCCTTTAAATTTATTATATACTAGATGATATCTATTTTCAAATTCTTTAGAAACTCCATATATTCCATATAAAGTTCCATCATGACAAGCAATTAATGAAATCCTAACTTTTTCATTATGCAAATATACCAGTAAGTCTTGTGCAGATGGTCTACCATTTAACGAATGATTATGTATTAATATAATAGAATCTAAGCATTTTTCAACAATTTTATACTCTTCATAACTAAATCCTGTTTTATGGGTTTCTCCATCTCTATTAAAATTGTCTACGATAAACTCTCCTGTCCTAGCGTCAATAGCCAATAGTCTTTCTTGTGACATCTTATCTTCATCTAAACTATCAACAAATTCTAATAATCTGCCTGTTTGTCTATATATGGATTCTTGGACTTCTTTATTTACTGGTAATTTTGTAAATTTATCATGGAATAATTTTGAATTAATGTATTGTCTTTCAACAGAAAATACATTATGCTTGTCTTTTTTTGAAATTAATGTTTGTTCTAAATCTAAAAATTCATCTAACTCAATTTTTTTATAATCTTCATAAAAATCAGATGAGTCCATAATTTACTGTTCGCCTCCTTTTATAACTCATGTTCCTCTTCATCATACTCTTCTAGTGATGTTCTGTATACCTGTGGGTTCTTTAAATTAGGGACAGTCTTATTGAACAATGATTCTGTTATAATAAAATTTGTTGTTGTTAAAAGAAATTCTATTTCATCAAATAACGAATTTAAAATTCTTTGTTTATATTCTTCGTCTGGCAAGTATCTATACAACGGCTCATTTATCATGATTGTCTGTACATCCGCAAAAGTATAAGAATATAAATTTTTATCATATCCTAAAGAACAATACAATCCGTATTCATCCTCATTGTTTAAATTGATATCAGCATTTAACAGCATAGAATCTAAATCCTTCTCAGATTCTGGAATACAAATAAACCCAAGTGTCCTGATTGTTTCTTTATAATCCTTGCCATATTTTTCTTTTATGGCATTTAAGATATAACCTTCTGTAATGCCTCTTTTCTTTGCAGCCTGTCCAATTAAAATACAACTTTTTATATTATAGTCTGTTAAACTATGGTCATATGAAAAATTTATAAAAAGCCCATGTTCATTATTACTAACACAAACTCCCCAGTCATATGCATCAATTGAATCTATCATCACATCATTTTCATTTAATCTTGAAACAGATTCTTGTATAGATGCTAAAATATCATCCCTGTCACGATAAATGGGAGTATTATAACAATAGTCTGTAATCTTATCCATGTATGGTCTTTGCTTTTCATACTGTGCAGAATATTTCTTGTATAAATATGCATCCAACATTAAATTAGACTCTATTGTATAATGCCTTAATTCATATTTTAAGGCTGTCATGATAGTGTCACGGTATAAATCGTTAAAAGGAATTGAGTTATCTTTTTTATAAATCTGTTTTGTGATATTCTTTACAATTCCTGTATTGACCAATACGGATTGATATTTTTCATCGCTTTCTGCCAAACACACATTTGACTCTTCAGTGTCTGGTTCGAACTCTTCATTCATTATTACAATCCTTAATACTGTTCTTAGGATATCCTTATAAAATGGTCCGAACTCCTTTTTTATTCCAGCCAAAACATATTCTTTTGTGACCCCATATTGTTCCATTTCATCACTGATACCATTCAGGCATTCATTTAATAAATAGGAATCTGTCATATATTCGTCTGATATATATAATGTTTCGTTCCCATACATAGAATTTATTGGCGTTACATAAGCAAATCGTCCTTGGTTTTCTATGATATTGACAATTCCTTTTTTATCCTGTTCAATTTTTTTGATGCGTTCTATAAATTCATTTTTGTTCATCGGAAAATTCTCCATTATCTTTCGTCATAATATATCGATAAATCATTATCGTTATCTTTATCAATTTCTTTTACGTTATAATCCCTTTTGCATTGTTCATATCCAGCATCAAATGCTTTTTCGCATTCTTTATCATATTCTTCTTTTGTCATAATGACTGTATTTTTACATCTCATTTAAGATATCTTTATCTTCTTCCTTCTCCTGGTTATTAAAAGTTTTATGTTCCCATGTACTCAAATATTCTTTTATTTCACGCATTTTCGTATAGTGTTCATTACCAATCGGTCCACGTTTTAATAAATTAATCTCTTTGCCAAGATATACCATTCTACAATATCCCTGAAAGAATTTCGGTACATGGTTATTGATATAGACCATAAAATCCTTTTTATTGTCCACTGTTTCCGTGGGTGTTTTCTCTGCTGAAACTGCGGTCAATGCTTCTATTACATATTTATTGGTTCTGTTCATTATAGAATCCGTATAATCCAATACAAGCTGTCCTTTTTCTTGAATTATATCATGATACGCTTCTGGAATTTTTGACATTAAATCATCCCATTTGCCATCAGCAATTACCTGTACAATAGCATTTTCTGAAGTTAATTTTGATAATACTTTATGAACCTGTACATAATCGTTATATTTTAACTTTACACGATAACCATCAATATTAATAACAAAACCTTCTGCTTCTGATGATTTTTTATCATCAAGCTCTGTCATTACCTTTTTTAATGTCTTTTTATAAATCTGCGTCGTTAAAATATCATATTTTGATGCAAATTCTAAAACAGTTTTATAATCAAGTTCATCCCCTGTATTTACATTACGGATTCCAATCAAATATGAGCCTTCCTGGTCTTTTTTATATTTGACAACATGTGGGTCATCCATCGAAATATATTCAAATATAAATGTATAATCTGGATAGTCTTGCAACATTTCTGCATATCCGACTTTATTATGAATAAACCTATATCCGTTTTTTAATTGATAAGAACATTCTGGGTCTAAGGCACTGCTTCCTGCCATTACAATCTGTTCATGATACCATCTTGCAGACTGCATGGAGCCATCCAATTTATTAGAAAATTCAATTACTTTAGCGTGGTTCATTTTTTCTTCAATTTCTGCCATGCTTGTTTCATTCAGTTCATCAATATTGAAGAATTTTTTAAATGGCATCAATACAAGCCCATTGTCCCTCATATCCATGACAACACCCCTGCATTCACGGAATAACCCATCATATAAATTCCAGACATCATTCACATTGCCTATGCTGCATACATTAACAAGGTTGTATTTAAGTAATAATAAGTCACCATACTGGGTACATTTTAAATTGGCTATGATATTTATATAGTCCTTATATTTTTCTGGATTCTTATCATATAGTTCAATAATCCAACGTTCGAAACATGTACTACAGTTTTTTACAGCACTAATATAATTTCTTTCCATATCTGTAGGAATATTATTCATATCACTATATTTTAATGCGTATTCATCGATTTCCTTTTGATGTAATTCTTTTACTTTTAAAGAATCGCTTTTATATAAGTCATCAAAAGCAACATTAGGGAAATTCTTAATATATTCATCTTTTACAGTTTCAAATAAATCTAATGCTTTATTCCAGCTCATTGTTATGCCTCCTTTTGTTTGAATAAACTATCACTTATTCATATATGTATAAAAAAATGTAAAAATCTTTTGTTTTTGGAGTTATTTCCTATTTTTTTTTGACATATATAACCAGAATGGTTTAATGGGTATTCCCCTTAAATATAAAGGAGTGAGAATTTTATGACAAAGTATTTTTTAATTGTGTTTTTCCTATTTTTGTTTATTGTTTTCGTATCAGCATTATGTGTCGTATTTGTTGATAATAACAATGTTAATGAAAAAATTACTGTTATCGGAATGGGCGGAGCATTATTTAGTGTTGTCATATATATCTCTTACCTAATATTTATATAAGAAAAATAGAGGTATTTAAATAAACATATGAGAAAAGGACAGGAAAAACTCATTCAAAGTGCAATAAAAGCAAATTATAGAGATAAATATATTGAAATGTTATCTGATGAAACATTATCGATTCAGACATTAAAATTTATATTTGATTTATTAACAACATATCAGGATGAAGATATATCCTTAGATACATTTCTTTTAATAGAAAATTACTTTGTTGATAAATCATATTTAGCAACTGCTAGTCGATTAATTAAAAGAATTGGCAGACCATTATCTGAAATTATAGATATTATAAAAAATGAAGATGAACTTACTTCAATACAAGTATTAACTATCTTTCAAGATTGGTATTATTTATCAAAATTGACATATAAAGAGATAAAAACACTTTATCTTCAAAATGCGGACGTTTGTTGGAAAATAGGTTGTAATTTTTATGATTGTAATTTCGATTATAATTTTGAAATCTGTCAAAAGGTAATGAATTTATATATCAAGACAAAAGAAGATAATAGAGATATCCCTATAAAAGATATTTATTGTTTTGTTAAAGCAGATATATCTGAAGAAGTTTTAATTCAAAATGATTTTGATTATAAGAAAATTTGTTTGATAAAAGCGAAAAATTTCATGCCAAAAACAATTGAGAAAATATTGTCTATATTAGATAATCAATCATATGCATTAGTGCATGAACCTGAAGTATTAGAACAGTTTCAAAATATAAAACAATATATAAAATATCCAATGTCTTTTACGATTCATGAGCAGATATATAAATTATCGTATTCGGCATCTTTTAATGGGTTCTCTATAAAAATAAGATATGGTACATCCAGCACCTTTATGGTTCATCAAATTTCTGATACGGAATGTGATTATTCAATAACTCCAAACCTTTGTAAAAATGCAATAGAATATTTCTTTACTTATGATGGTATGGTATATGCAAAAACAAAAATAAAAGGAACTGAGAAATGGTATCCCTTGAATTTTAAAGGTTTTGCATGTGCAACTAATAATGAAATTTTGCAAATAGCAATAGAAGAATATATCGAAACGCAAATTCAAGCTGGACATTATATTTGGAAAGATTTGGAAAAATATTTATATGTACAAAATCCTACTTGTTTGCCGCCGATTCCAATCAATGAAATTTTATCATATCATACAATAGATGAAATGATGAAGACTCATTATAAAAATGCTAATTTTGTGAATTGGAATAAAGCCAACTTAATCTGGTGTTTTTCTTTAATGAAAAATATAAATAAATATGATGAAAAGACAAAAAATCTTCTTCTATCTATGAAATACGAACAAAAAGATGCCGTTTTTATTCCATCTGAGTTTTTATATAACAGGCTACCAGTATCAACATACTGGACTGATTATGAGACAAAAGAAAAATGTTATTCTTCCCAGGTAAATGATATTATATTGGATTATTTTGATATAACCAGAGCTTTGCATATAAAACCCAGTTTATGTTTTAAATCAGCAAAGAAAGTAAAAGAAACTCATGATAGATTATCTGAATTATATATAACAAAAAATACAGAAACAATTAAAATACCTAAAAATTCAAAGTTTAATCCTTTAAGAGAAAAACTTCCAGAACAGTTTGAATGGATAAAAACAAAATCCCGTTTAGTTCATGAAGGATGTTCTATGCATCATTGCGTTGTGACCTATGATAAAAAAATTAATGCTGATAAATGTGCAATTTATTCTGTAATAAATCCTGCTAATGGAAAACGTTATACAATAGAATTCTGTAAATCAAATAAGAAATATTATATCCGCCAAATCTATGGAATGTGGGATTCTATGTGTCCAGAAGAATTTACAGAATATGTTGAGTCTTTATTATAAGGAACATTATAGAAAGTTAAACAGGAGAATGATAAGGAAATGAATCCATAATGAGGCTAACCAACTGAGAACAAAATTAAAATAGATAATATAAAAAGAACCTGCAATTGAGTCAATTAACTATTTTGTAGGTTCTTTTCATTATCAGGTTTCTAATGATACTATAATTCTGGCATCTCTATGTCAGTTTCAGTCTCTTTCATCTGTTCTTTTATTTTTTCTCTTTCCGCCATAAGTATCTGACCTAAAAGATTTTGTCCATTTCCATTTACAGTCCCCCATATTCTATCGCCCCAGTTATTCCCTTCTTCTAAATAGGCAGAATCTGTATCAAGTAATTTCTGTCTTAAATCTTTATTCTGGTCAAATTTCTCATGGACAATATTTGTCATTTCCTGTATCTTAACTCTTTCCCAATCGGGTCTAAGTGATACTCTTCTTCCAAGATGCTTTGCTTCAGTTGGATTTAAATGACTGAATTGTTTTCTGTCTTCATAATCCAAACATTTTTGTGCCTGAAATGCAGCTTCATTATTTTTGTATGTAATTCCATCATAGGTTACTGGTATCTCAAAAAAATTACTGAGGAAATAATAGCTTCCTCTGAAACTATCTATTTTATTCATCTTTATCTTCCATTTCTTTTATTAATTCTTCGGCATAATCCCTTAAATCATTCTTATATGCTTCTATTGTATCTTCTTTTGTCCGATGCAGCCACTTCTTTTTAAAATAATCTAAATCCTGTTTATATTGTGCCTCTGATATATCACTGGATTTATAATAATCTTTACTGTATATCAGACACATCATGTCCCATAACATTTCTGATACTTCTTTGTTGTCCATTGGATTCATTTTTCTTGCCATTTTTGCCTGGTTAAACCCATCAGGTCCGTAGTTTACTGACATATTCCAACCAAACAGTTCATTTGCAAGGCTCTGGTTCTTATAATCCCAATATCCGCCACTCATATTTTTTCCTCCCTATAATTCAGGCTCCTCTTTTTCAGATTCCTGTGCTGATTCCTTATTATTTGAATACTGTAATAAGTTGGTATCAATCATAACTATTTTATCAAACCCTTCTTCAAGGGTAGGTACACAAAATTTTTTATACTGTTTTTCTAAAACATATTCTGGAACAGGATGCTCTCTATTAACATTGTCAATAAGACACTGTTCATATGGTTTATTCACTACATAACAAATAAGTGTCTTTTCATAATTTGATGCATAATGAATGATAGAACGCCTGTTTTTTACCGTTAAATTCGTTGCATCGACAATAATATTCCTATCATTTTTTAAGTTTTTCCTAATACGGTTTCTTAATATACCAAATATCTTTTCTGGATTGTCCTGACATTCTGGATTGCCATAAATTTCTTCCCTTATTGCATCTGTAGATAAAATAACCGCATTATATTTTAAAGCTAATTCCTTTGAAATTGTGGATTTCCCGCTTCCACTTAATCCACACATTAATATCATCTTTGGTTTATCCATAGGACCTCCTTTAGAAATTATCCGTTATGTCTGGGATATTCTCTTCTGTTTCTCTTGTCATTTCATTTTTATCCATTACGCTGATATCATTATAAATATCAACGACACCATTATTTGTTTCGATTTCCCATGATGGTTCATCGCTATCATGGATATAATAAGCTTCCCTTGTCACAGTCCCCGTAAAACTGTTTTCAGCGATATAAACGGTATCACCAATTTTTATAGATTTAAAATCTTCTAAAGAACCATATTTCAATTTCTTCATTTTTACAAAATTCCTTTCTATCTTTTTTGTTATATGTGCTCATTTATATATGTCAAAATAAATTGCAAAAATACATAAAAAAAGGACAAATTTTTTAAATCTGTCCTCATTTTTCTTATTCATTATCTTCACATTCTACGACACCAAAATGGAATCCACATTCTTTACATTCAGCAGTTCCATCTGTGTAAAATATTTTTATTTCTGCCTCGCATTTTGGACAATAATTAATATCATCAGTATCTGTATAACCCATTATTTTTCCAATCATATATTTATTCTTCCCTACTAAGCTCATAAGAATTTACAATATCGACAGCATCATACCGCAATTTTGATTGTATGGAAAATAAAATATTATCCAGTTCGTCTTTATTTTCTGAATCCATATTTAAATTTTGATAGAGTTCAAGTCTTAATTGTTCTATTTCATCTGAAATTGATTTTAATTTTTCTATATACATTCGTTTTACCTTTTATTTGTTAGTAGAATAAGAACGGTACAAAAAATGGTACAATATCTGTATCTCTTCTAGTGTTTGTTGTCAAAATAATTTTCTTTTCAGTATCATCTATTTTTATCAAACACTGTGATATGTCTATATTAGAAAAATCAACTTTTACTCCGTCTAAATATACCAAATAATTTTCATTTTTGATTAATTGTTCCGCTGTGGTTATCGTTTCTTGTTTTTCTGTCCAAGCGTCATTGGCAAGTTTCTTAAAATTAAATGTAAATGACAATAAAAGTATTGTCATAACACTAATAAATGAGATAATTATCATAAATATAGGAAAATTATCGTTATCTATTTCAAAAAAACCATATTCCTTATTTTTGTTATTTTTATTAT
>ERZ1034946.417-NODE-417-length-22740-cov-45.304871_pt1 | contig 22740 bp, 19 predicted proteins | sample MGYA00520591_ERZ1034946 | MGnify/ENA primary metagenome ERZ1034946 (study PRJEB33766, sample SAMN09781753) | gut metagenome | biome: gut microbiome | host: Homo sapiens | place: Madagascar | study: EMG produced TPA metagenomics assembly of the PRJNA485056 data...
CATTTTTCGGAACACGAAAAACTCCATCCTGGAAACAGGGCCTTGCCCTAACAAATAGACCGTAAAATGTTTCACGTGAAACATTTTACAGTCTTGGCTATTTATTGTTTGTCTTTTTTCCTAAATTATCAATCCATTTATATATAAGCAGCAATAATATTAGGCAACCGATTGTTACGATACCAGCTTTACTTAATTCATTGTTTTTATACCGAGTTTTTGGCAAAACAGAATTAATTGTTGCTCCATAATAATAATGATCTTTTGTATAAGCTTGAAACATATCTCCTACATTGTATTGAGAATACACCTTTTTATTTACTTGCATTCGCTTATCAGTATCATGTCCATAGTAAAAGAAATAATTCGTTGTTCCTGATTCTGAACCATTATAGTCCTCTACAGTTTCCTTATCTGTTATTACTATATCTTCAATGTAATAATCAATCCCCTCAACCATTTCCGCAATCATTTTATGAAATGATATTTCTGTTACAATTATTTTCAAAAATAATAATACAAAGATAATTGATAATACGATTAATGATATATTCACAAATTTTTCAAGAAATCTATTTTCATCTTTCATCTTACTCTTATATATTTTGTTACTCATATGTGTTTTTCCTTTATATATAATTTATCTATCTAATAGATTTATGAATTTATTTTAATTTGGAAAAGTATCTCTTTTAGAAATATATATTTCAAAAATCCGATTCATCTTTTTCTTCAATCAGATCAGTAAGAATTTTCATAACAGAACTTAATTCCAATCTGCATCGAACTGGATCAATATCAATCAACTGGCTGCATAACTCCACCCGGTTCAAAATATTCATCATACTATCAAGTAAATTATCTTCCGATGATTCTATCTTTTCATCTTCACTTACTATATTCTGTTGTGTCATTGCCTCCGTATATTCCTGAACAATTTCAATTTCTCGGTTTTCTTCTTCCATTATCTGATCTAATTGTTCGATCTTACTAGAATATTCTTTGATAGAATTTTTCAAATTTTCTATAGACTCATTGATACTTTTCTGTTCTTCCATCAGTTCATTAATTTTAGCTTTATTCTTTGAATTAACATTTCTAGGTGTAAACAGTTCATAGCACGAATCATTTGTTTCCTCCAACATTTTTATCATCCCAGTATTTTCTTTTAATTGAATTTCTAATAAATTTAACTGTTTTTCTAATGCATGTTTTTGTTCGAAATAAGAATCTTTTATTTGCTGTAAATATTCTATAACCATAATCACTTGTTCCTTTACTTTTGAGTAATCATTAATAAAGCTGCTATCCTCGATTGGCACTGCTCATTGCCGCATATTATGTCATGAACCACAGTCCGCCGTGCACGCCAGAAAAATCAAAGATTTTCCTGGCTGTCGGGCATTCGCCCTATCACTCTCGATATATGCAGACCTCAACATGCAAGCATGTTCGGTCTGCATATTCTCGACTGGCACTGCTCATTGCATACGCACATTATACCATATCATTATTTTAAAAACAATTATACTACAGTTATAGTTATATTATTTTTTAAGTAAATTAAAATTTTCAAAATATGTAAAAAAAATGAATGATTTTTCAAAAATTAATTTGTATATGTTATAAAAAGCGGATATAATATTATTAAATAAAGATTTATGATGATGAAATGGTGAAACGATTTTTCAATTATATCAAATACATTTTTTAATGATCATAAAATAAATGAGGAGGTTTTTATGAAAAAGAATATTAAACATTTTTTTCTGTTGACAGCTCTTGCCGCTGGAACAATCCATTTTGTTAACAGATTTATTAATATGACAGCCGATATCAAGAATATTTTAAAATCCGAAAACGGCAATTTTTATGATTGGAAAAACGGACAGATTTATTATACCAGACGCGGATCAGGCAGTCCGTTATTGCTGATTCACGATCTGAATCCGGTCAGTTCTTCTTATGAATGGTGCAAAGTAATCCGTAAACTGGAAAAGAAACATACTGTCTACACATTGGACTTACTTGGATGCGGACGCTCTGCAAAACCATACTTAACTTACACCAATTATTTATATGTTCAGCTTATAACTGATTTTATCAAAAATGTGATTGGAGAAAAAACAGATATTATTGCATCGAATGAATCAATCTCATTTGTAACGTTAGCTTGCAATATGAATAAGGATCTGGCAAACTCTATTATTGCAATCAATCCGACCTCTTTGAAAGAGCTTCATATTACAACCGATAAATATGCTTCTGTGAAAAAAACATTATTGGAACTCCCTGTCATTGGAACATTCCTTTACAACATCAAAGTTAGCAATACTTACATCACCAAAGATTTCCGCGAGGAATATTATGCGAGACCACAGTTGGTTTCTTCCAAATTAATTAACGCATACTACGAAGCAGCCCACATGAATTTCAGTCATGGTAAATATTTAATGGCAAGCATGGAAGCAAATTACACAAAGAATAGTATTGAACATGCGCTGAAAAAATTAGAAACTCCAATTTATGTGATTGAGAGTCGAAACATGAAAGATGCAATCGCAATTGCAGATTCTTATAAAAAGACAAACTCCAGAAATGAAATCGTATACTTATCCAACTGTAAAAAATATCCACATTTAGAGATTGCCGATAAAGTTGTGGAAGCAATTGATATGTTTTTAAAGTAGGATTATTTTAGAATTTAATAATAAAAAGAAAAAACTCCTGTCCTCCAAATGATTCATTAAAAACACGTTTTATAATAGGATGTAAAAATTTTTTACATTTAAGCATGTTATTGCATCATAAAAAAGACAGGAGTTTGTGTATATGGTGATTTATTTTATCACCCAATTATTACATCACTCAGTAACTATTATTTTTACAACGGTGCCTTTGTCGGTGTTCCCGCTTTTCTCGGATAAGTTTTCGGTGTTCCCTTCACCTTATCGATCACGACAAACGATCTTTTCTGCTCATACAGATCAAATTTATAGACTTCTTTCATTTTTCCTCCAAGCAAAAATGTTGCATTTTTTGCATTAGCGAGTTCCTCTTCAATTTCACCGGATTTGTAAGAAATAAAGTTTCCACCTATTTTTACAAAAGGAACACAATACTCTTCTAAGGAAGAAAGGTTTGCGACTGCCCTTGAGACAACCAGATCAAACTTTTCACGGTACTCCTTATTTTTTCCAAGCTCCTCCGCTCTCGCGTGAATTGCTTCAATATCTTTTAATCCAAGTTCCTCTATCACTTCCTGTAAAAATAAGATTCTTTTATTCAGAGAATCAGCAAGTGTCATCCTCAGATCTGGAAATGCAATTTTCAAAGGAATCCCAGGAAATCCGGCGCCGGTTCCCATGTCCATCACTGAAACTTCTTTTTTGAGATCATACACTTTGATCAGGGAGAGACTGTCCAGAAAATGTTTTTCAATGACTTCATCAAATTCTGTGATTGCAGTCAGATTCATAACTTTATTTTTTTCCACCAGCATCTCATAATATCTGATAAACTGCTGTATCTGATTATCGCTTAATTCAATCTGAAGTTCTTCCAGACCTATTAAAAATTTTTCTAAATTATATGTCATTTTATATTTCCTTTATGATATTTCATCTGCTCCATATAAACCAAAAGTACCGAAATGTCTGCCGGGGAGACTCCTGAAATTCTCGATGCCTGGCCAATTGATAACGGTCTGTAAAGTTTTAACTTCTGTCTGGCTTCAATACGGAGGCTTGGTACTTCATCATAATCAAAATCTTCTGCTATTTTTTTATTTTCTAGTTTTTTATAATGCTCTACCTGTTTAATCTGACGCACGATATAACCATCATACTTGATATTGATATTAACCTGTTCAACTACATCATAAGGCAGCTCAGGTCTTTCCTTATCAATCGGAGCTAATTTCTCATAATCAAGTTCAGGTCTGCGGATCAGTTCTGTTAAAGTTGTTCCTGTATTTAACGGAATACTTCCGTAACTTTCCAAAAGAGCCTGAACCTCTTTATTAGCACCGATCTTGACTCCGGCAACACGTTCAATCTCTTTCTGGATCAATACTTCCTTCTGGCAGACCCAGTCATAACGCTCCTGTGAAATCAAACCAATCTCATATCCTTTTTTTGATAAACGGAGATCAGCATTATCCTGACGAAGCAGCAAACGATATTCTGCACGGGAAGTCATCATGCGATACGGCTCATGATTTTCTTTTGTCACAAGATCATCAATCAAAACTCCTATATAAGCCTCGGAGCGATCTAATATCAGAGGCTCTTTTCCAAGAATGCTCATGGCTGCATTGATTCCGGCAACTAACCCCTGACAGGCAGCCTCCTCATAACCACTGCTTCCATTAAACTGGCCACCCGAAAACAGTCCTTTGATATTTTTAAATTCCAGAGTAGCATACAACTGATTTGGATTGATACAATCATACTCAATTGCATAAGCATTACGGACAATTTTCACATGTTCAAGTCCCGGCAGCGTGCGGTACATTTCATGCTGGACATCTTCCGGTAAAGAGGAAGACATTCCTCCAACATACATCTCATTCGTATTTATTCCTTCCGGTTCAATAAAAATCTGATGTCTGTCCTTATCCGCAAATTTTACAACCTTATCTTCAATGGAAGGACAGTATCTTGGTCCTGTACCTTCAATAATTCCTGCATAAATTGGAGAGCGGTCCAAGTTATTCCGGATGATTTCATGTGTTTTCTCATTTGTATAAGTCAGCCAGCAGGAAACCTGGTCGATCTGCACATCTTCAGGATTAGTTGTAAAGGAAAAAGGTACAACTCTCTCATCTCCTTTTTGCTCCTGCATTTTTGAAAAATCAACAGACCTTTTGTCGATTCGTGCAGGTGTTCCTGTCTTAAAACGGAACATTTCAATTCCATGCGCTTTCAGGGAATCCGTCAGATGGTTTGCTGCCTGCAGACCGTTTGGTCCGGTGTATGTGATCATCTCACCGGTCAGACATCTTGCGCGAAGATAAGTTCCTGTGCACAATACGACTGCTTTACAATGATAAACCGCACCTGAAAACGTTTTCACGCCTGCCATTTTCTGAATCTCTTTTCCATTTTCCAGCGCTGTTGTTTCCGTGATAATTTCAGAAACTTCTGCCTGACGGATGGTAAGATGATCGGTATTCTGAAGCGTCTTACGCATCTCCATACTATAATTCATTTTATCTGCCTGCGCACGCAGTGAATGAACAGCCGGACCTTTGGATTTATTTAACATCTTAGACTGGATAAATGTCTTATCGATATTTTTTCCCATCTCACCACCGAGCGCATCGATTTCACGAACCAGATGTCCCTTTGAACTTCCACCAATATTCGGATTACACGGCATCATCGCTATACTGTCTACACTCACGGTAAAAATAATTGTTTCCAGTCCGAGTCTCGCACACGCCAATGCTGCCTCGCATCCGGCATGTCCGGCTCCGACTACAACCACATCATATTCTTCCTGTACATACGGAATCTTCTTCTCTTCCATTTTTAATTTCCTCATTAACATAACATAAATAATATCGATAACATTTTATTTACCCATACAGAATTTACTGAAGATTTCATTTACCAGATCATCTTCCACAGATTCACCGATAATATTTCCAAGTTCCTCGTAAGCATTCATCAGATCAATGGAATAAAAATCTTCCGGCATATCATCTGCAATACTCTGCAATACTAAATGTAAACTTCGTAAAGCTTCCTGTAAAGATGTTTTATGTCTGATATTCGTAATATAAACTTCATCATTAAATGTAACTTCCCCTGAGAAGAACATTTCTTTGATCGTTTCTTCAAGATCATCCATTCCGGTCTGCTCTTTTGCAGAAATTGATATCATTTTTTTATCCAGATGTTTTCTGATATCTTCCACAGTTGTGACCGGACTTAAATCAGATTTATTTAACAAAACGATTGCATGTCTGTCTTTCAATAATTCCATGATCTCATGATCATTTTCATCTAACGCTGTGGATGTGTCAACTACATAAATAACAAGATCGGCATTATTCAAATATTTCTTTGCACGTTCCACACCGATTTTTTCCACGACATCTTCCGTGTCACGGATTCCTGCGGTATCAATGATATTTAACAAAATGCCATTTAAATTAATCTGTTCCTCCAAAACATCTCTGGTGGTTCCAGCAATATCTGTAACGATTGCCTTCTCTTCTCCAACCAGAGAATTTAAAAGAGAAGATTTTCCGGCATTCGGCTTTCCAACAATAACAGTTGAAATGCCTTCTTTTAACATTTTTCCATTATCACTGTTTGCAAGCAGTTTATCAATTTTTTTTATCACATCCGATACTATACCGGATAGCTTTTCCGGATATCCATCCATACTTATATGCTCCGGATCATCTAATGCACTTTCGATAAATGCAATCTCATGTAAAACAGTTCCGCGGATTTCTTTAATTATTTCTGAAACAGAACCGGAAAGCTGGCTCAACGAACTTTTTAATGCAAATTCATTCTTGGAATTGATAACATCAATAACGGATTCTGCCTGTGAGAGATCAATTCTTCCATTTAAAAATGCACGTTTTGTAAATTCACCCGGCTCTGCAGGACGCGCCCCATATTTGATAACGGTTTCTAAAATTCTCTTCATGACATAAACGCCGCCATGACAGTCTATCTCAACCGTATCTTCCCTGGTATAACTTTTCGGTCCTCGCATCAGAAGAACCATAACTTCATCGATCACTTCATCTCCATCATGAATATGACCATAGTGAATTGTATGCGTTGGCATATCTTCTAACTTTTTCTGATTCTTCATTTCAAAAATACGGTCTGTGATAGAAACTGCCTCGTCTCCGCTGATTCTTACGATTCCGATTCCTGAACTTGTCATTGCAGTTGCAATTGCAGCAATGGTATCCGTTCCCATAGTGATATCCTTTCCATGTACAAAACTGCACGCCGCAAAACTTCATAAGAACCTGCCATATCATTTCCGGCATTTTCATAAAGCTTTGTAACGTGCAGCTTCTGGTCTTTTAAATTCTATACTTGAATTTATCTTTCTCTATCTCTTTTTAAAGTAACAACCACATGTCTGTATGGTTCTTCGCCCTCGCTGTGTGTTGTTACAAACTTGTCATTCTGCAATGCAGAATGAATAACTCTTCTCTCAAAAGGATTCATTGGTTCTAAAGAAACAGGACGTTTTGTTCTCTTTACTTTGTATGCAATGTTCTTTGCAAGATTCTCCAATGTCTCTTTTCTTCTCTTGCGGTAATCTTCTGTATCAATCTTAACTTTAATGTATTCCTCAGAATTTTTATTCACTGCAAGGTTTGCAAGATACTGCAGGGAGTCCAGAGTCTGTCCTCTTTTACCAATGAGGATACCCATGTCATCTCCTTTCAGTTCTACGTTGTAAGTATTACCATCTTCTGCTTTTTCAATAATGATCTCAACTTTAAGATCCATAGCAGCAAAGATTTTCTGTAAAAATTCTGTGATATCACCTTCTACAGAATATTTCTTACGAACTTTGATCACAGCATCTTTTCTTGCGATTCCTAAAAATCCTGTGCTTCCTTTTTCGATTACTTCATATTCAATCTGATCACTGGTAGCTCCAAGTTTTACAAGAGCTTCTGTGATAGCATCATCGACTGTTCTTGCTGATACTTCAATATACTCCATAACAATAACCTCCACATATACGTTATCTTACCAACACGTTTTTGAAAAATAATCTGTTAGTTTTTCTTATTATTTCTCTCGTTAAATTCACGGACCAGGTTTGCTTTTGCAGCCATACTTTCAGGTTTTGCATTGGCTTTCAATGCATTTGCCTTCTCAAGTTCAAGTTCTTTCTCTGCAGTTGTCTTAACAGAACTCTTGGAACTTGCTGTAACCTGTCTTGTGTTCATACGTGCAGCATTGGAAATCTGGTTTTCAGAGATTCCCATTTTCTCACGTTTTTTCTTTGCTTTTTCCTGATTCTTCGCAATAATATCATCCAGATCAATCTTATCAAAATGTTTATTTAAGAAGAACTGCTGGATACTTCTTACAACCGCACTTGCGATCCAGTAGATACCGAGACCGACCGGAACAGTAAAACACATTACCAGTGAGAATAATGGCATAGTGCGGTTCATCATCTTCATCTGCTGAGCCATCTGGTCATTATCTCCACCTGCTGTTGCAGCCGTTGGCATTAACTTGATATTTAAAACCTGTGTCAAATAAGAAATCACAGGGATCAACAATGCAAGAACTGCCATCAGAATACTTCCACCTGCAAATGCAGCTTTGATGATCTGAAGTGGGGTATCTGAAATATTTAATCCGATAAAGTTGTTTACATGAGAAACTACACCATATGTAGAATCAATGGAATCTGTGAGCGCCGGAAAAGACTCTCTTAAGGAATCCCATCCGTTAGAACTCATTTTCGATAAAACATCTACTACATAATTCTGTAAGGTTGTTGTATCTGTTGCCGTAAAATCAACCTGTACTGTGTTCAATTTTAATGTGCTCATCAGGTTTGTCATAATATCCTGATAGCCGCTTGTTGCCATGATCTTATCAACCAGATCAAGATAAACATCCTTCACACTACTAATGTAGGCAGGAACATTCATAAATACACGGTACAACGCCAAAAGTAAAGGCATCTGAATTAACATCTGCACACAGCTGCCTGTCGGTGAAACACCATACTTCTCATAGATCTGCTGTGTCTCAGCCTGCATATTCTGCATGGATACGGTATCTTTTTTATCCTTATACTTTTTCTGGACCGCCTGAAGCTCCGGGTTCATCTTCTGGGATAATTTCGAAAACTTCTGCTGTTTATAAGTCAATGGGAACATTAAAGCATAAATAACAATGGTGAATAAAATAATAGAAAGTCCAACGTTGGAAATTCCAACTTTTTCCATTAAAATATACATGCCATTCATTATCCAGCCTAGTAATTTTGCAATTGGTCCAAGAATGGCACCATTGTATGCTGTTAATAACATCTCTGACACTGAAAATACCTCCAATTATGGAACGGGATCATATCCGCCTTTTGAAAAAGGATTACATCTTATAATTCTCCAAAGCGCTAACGCCCCACCTTTGACAGCTCCATACTTTTCGACAGCCTCTAACCCATAGGTGGAACAGGTCGGGTAGTATGGACATTTTGTTGTTTTCATCGGAGAAATATACTTTCTATAAAATTTAATCAAAGCAATCAATATTTTTTTCAAAATGATTCCATCTTCTTTTCTAAAATCTTTACTTCAAAATTTTATGAAGACCTCCAAGATGTAACAAAGCACTTTCCACTTCATGATATGAAATATCTTTTGCTGTATTTCTTGCGATGACTACAATGTCTAAACCACTATTAAACATGTCTTCCTGTAGCCGGTAACTTTCTCTGATCAATCGGGTTACATGATGTCTTATAACGCTATTCCCTACTTTTTTACTCACCGATATACCTAACCGGTTTCTTTCTGTATCATTTTTCAGAACGTACATGACCAAATAACGATTTGCATAAGACTTTCCTTTTTTATATACGTTCTGAAAATCTCTGTTTTTCTTTAATGATTCTGAATATTTCATCTAATATTCCTTTGCCAAAAATTGATCATAAAAGAAGAAAAGACCACAAATATGTGGCCTATGCTGATAATTTTTTTCTACCTTTTAATCTTCTTGCAGCCAATACTTTTCTTCCGCCTGCAGTACTCATTCTGCTTCTGAATCCGTGAACTTTCGCTCTCTGTCTCTTTTTAGGTTGGAATGTCATCTTCATGTCACATACACCTCCTCTACAATTCAAACATTTATTTTACTCAATGTTATGATAAGTCTACTTCAATAGCGACAAAACATCATTTTTATTTATATCAAAATAATCGGACAAAGTCAAGCAAAATCTCATAAAATAAGGCTTTTGCCAATATTTAGTTTTCCACTTTCTGTCATTTTTGTTTTTTTACCACTATATATATAAGGAAGAAATACATTTTATCTATATATGGTATAATGTTATACACATAGAATATCTAAAATTTTTCCACAGAAAAACCAGTATTTATGGCGTTTACATAAGTTATCCTCAATTTGTGGATAACTTGTGGACAAATCCTTGATAATGTCATCATAACTTGTGCATAAATGTGTACAAGCCTTAATTTTCCCGGTCTATAACTATTTTCCATTATTAACAATAACTTCTAGTATATTCACATTAAGCGTTAAAACGCCCATATAGCCATTTTTTTATCAACGCCCTATCCCTATTCCTTCCACAATTAAACGTTGATAATTCCGCAAAAATAGTGTAGGATAGCATTATATAGAATTTTTTAGAGTTTTTTAAGCAGTTAAGATTAACTGCTATATTTTAGTGCTATCAGAAAACGGAGTTAGAAAATGGACAAGATTTTGGAAAAATGGGATGAAATTTTACAGACAGTAAAAACAGAGCATGATGTCAGCGACATTTCTTTTGATACCTGGATCAAACCTCTGGAAGTTTTTGGTGTTGAGGGAAATACCCTCTATATCCTTGTTCCATCTGAACAGATGACTTTAAGTTATATCTCAAAAAAATATTATCTTCCTTTAAAAGTAGCAATTGCTGAAATTATCGGAACCGAATATGAGATTCAGTTTATTTTACCGGAACAGACCAAGAATATCAGACCTTCCAATAATAAAGGAAAGAAAACACCGGAACCTGAAGCTTCCAAACGTTCCAACTTAAATCCAAATTACACATTTGATACTTTCGTTGTCGGCAGCAATAACCGTTTTGCACAGTCTGCCTCCCTGGCAGTAGCGGAATCTCCGGGAGAAGCTTACAACCCTCTTTATATTTATGGTGGACCTGGACTTGGAAAAACCCACTTGATGCATTCCATTGGACATTTCATCCTGGAAAGAAATCCGGAAGCAAAAGTTTTGTATGTTACTTCCGAGGAATTTACCAACGAAGTTATCGAATCTATCCGTAGTGGTAACGCCTCTGCGATGAATAAATTCCGTGAAAAATACAGAACCATCGACGTTCTCATGATCGACGACGTTCAGTTTATTATAGGAAAAGAAAGTACACAGGAAGAATTTTTCCACACGTTCAACGCTCTCCACTCCGCAGGCAAACAGATCATTTTAACATCGGATAAACCGCCAAAGGATATGGAAACGTTAGAAGAACGAATCCGTTCCCGTTTCGAATGGGGACTTATGGCAGACATCGGAGCTCCTGATTACGAGACGCGAATGGCAATCCTTCGCCGAAAAGTGGAATCTGATGATATGTCCTTAAGCGATGACATTTTAAATTACATCGCAAATAATATTAAATCCAACATCCGTGAATTAGAGGGAGCTTTGAACAAACTCCTCGCTTACTCGAATCTGGAAAAAACAGAGATCACCATGGAGATTGCCAAGAAAGAACTTCAGAATATTATCACACCGGACAAGCCAAGAGAAATCACTCCTCAGCTTATCATTGAAGTTGTTTCGGAACATTTCCAGATTTCACTGGATCAGATGATCTCAAAAAACAGAAGTAATGAGATTGCAAGACCAAGACAGATTGCCATGTACCTCTGTAAAACCATGACGGATATTCCACTGGATTCCATCGGTTCCTTACTGGGCGGAAGAGATCACTCGACCATTATCCACGGCATCAAAAAAATTGCGGATGAGTACGATTCCAACGAACAGACACGCAATTTAATTGAAACTATCAAGAAAAAAATTAATCCAAACTAAAGTTATCAACTTTTTTTCGAGTTATTAACAAATTTTTGTGGATAACCTGTTCAAATCGTGTTTAATTTATGTTTAAAGTTTTGGATAACCTACTTTTCAAGATGAATTTCAAATTTTTTCTGAGGAGGCTTAAAATTTTAATTCACATTTTATCCAAGGTTAATCCTCATGCTTTTCACATAGTTATACAGTCGGATTTTTCGGACAAGCCCTTATGTTTTCAAGGGTTGCAGGGTTATTCACTTATTCACACACACTAATACGACTACTTTTAATATCTTTTATTAATTATATTTATTTTGGCTTTCGCCAAGCAGGAAGGAGTTATTCACATTATGAAATTAATCTGTTCTAAATCAAATCTGCTTCATGGAGTTAACATTGTGTCCAAGGCTGTTCCAACCAGAACCACAATGGCAATCCTTGAATGCATTTTAATTGATGCTTCTGCTAATGAAATTAAATTAACAGCAAACGATATGGAACTTGGAATTGAAACTAAGATTGAAGGAGAAATTGCAGAGAGGGGAATCATTGCATTAGATGCTAAGATTTTTTCTGAGATTGTCCGTAAATTACCGGACAGTGATGTTGTGATCGAAACAGATTCCAATTTTAAAACTACCATTACCTGTGAGAAAGCAAAGTTTAACATTGTTGGAAAATCAGGTGATGATTTTTCCTATATTCCATTTATTGAAAGAAATGAATGTATTTCAATCTCCCAGTTTACTTTAAAAGAAGTGATTCGTCAGACGATCTTCTCAATTGCTGACAATGACAACAATAAACTTATGACGGGTGAACTTTTCGAGATTGAAGAGAATCAGTTAAAAGTAGTTTCTCTGGATGGACATAGAATTTCCATCCGTAATATTGAATTAAAGAATAATTACGATCATAAGAAAGTAGTTGTTCCTGGTAAAACACTTCAGGAAGTAAGTAAGATTTTACCTGGAAGTGCAGAGGAAGAAGTCAATATTTTCCTTTCAGAGAATCATATTGTATTTGAATTTGATGATACTACAGTTGTATCCAGATTGATCGAAGGGGAGTATTTCAAGATTGAGCAGATGCTTTCCTCTGATTATGATACAAAAGTTAAGGTTAATAAGCGTGAATTATTAGACTGTATCGACCGTGCAACACTTCTCGTAAAAGAGGGTGACAAGAAACCAATTATCATGAATATTACAGATGGAAATATGGAATTAAAGATCAATTCTTTTATTGGTTCCATGAATGAAGATATTGATATCGCAAAAGAGGGAAAAGATATCCTCATTGGATTTAATCCAAAATTCTTTATCGATGCATTGAGAGTCATCGATGAGGAAGAGGTTTCTCTTTATATGGTAAACCCGAAGGCTCCATGTTTTATCAAGGATGATGACGGAAAGTTCATTTATCTGATCCTTCCGGTAAACTTTAACGCAGCCACTAACTAAGAAAGGCAGAAAGATGATCACAGTAAATATCAGAGAGACGGATGAATTTATCAAACTGGGACAGGCTTTGAAAAAAGCAGGTCTTGTAGAATCCGGAGTAGATGCAAAGTTTTTTATTCAGGATGGACAGGTAAAATTAAACGGCGAGACAGAGCTTCAGCGCGGAAAAAAATTATACAATGGAGATGTTGTTTCCTTTAACGGCGAGACAATTCAGATTGTAAAATGATCATAAAATCAATTGAATTGCAGAATTTTCGAAATTATGAAGATTTAAATATTTCATTTGATGAGGGAACCAATATTTTTTATGGGGATAATGCGCAGGGAAAAACGAATATCCTTGAAGCTGCATACTTAAGTGGAACAACTAAGTCCCACAAATGTAGTAAGGACAAGGAAATGATCCGTTTCGGGGAGCAGGAGTCCCATATCAGAACGGTTGTTGTAAAAAAAGATAAAGAATATCAGATTGATATGCATTTAAAAAACAATCGTTCCAAGGGAATCGCAATCAATAAAGTTCCGATCAAAAAAGCCAGCGAGCTTTTTGGAATTCTCAATATGGTATTTTTCTCGCCGGAGGATCTGAATATTATCAAAAATGGTCCGGCGGAGCGCCGTAGATTTCTGGATTCTGAATTGTGTCAGTTGGATAAAATATATTTGTCAGACCTTACAACTTACAATAAAATTTTGAATCAGCGCAACAAATTATTAAAAGATATGGTTTACAGACCGGATTTAAAGGATACACTTCCGGTATGGGATATGCAGCTGGTAGAAACTGGCAGGAAAATCATTCGGCGAAGAAAACAGTTTGTTGATGAGCTAAATGAGATCGTGCATGATATTCACTATCGGATTTCCGGTGAAAAAGAAGATCTGCTTTTGCAGTATGAACCAAGTATTGAAGATATTTTTTTCGAGGATGAACTTTCCAGAGTCAAAGAGAGGGATATGCGGCAGTGTATGACATCAGTGGGACCGCACAGGGATGACCTTCTTTTTTCCATCGGTGAGGTGGATATCCGGAAGTTCGGTTCCCAGGGACAGCAGAGAACTTCAGCTCTGTCTTTGAAACTTTCAGAGATAGAACTGGTCAAACGATCCATTCATGATACACCGGTTTTGTTGCTCGATGATGTGTTGTCGGAGCTTGACAGTAACCGGCAGAATTATCTGCTCAACAGTATTCATGACACACAGACGCTGATCACCTGCACAGGACTGGATGAATTTGTAAAAAACAGATTTCAGATCAATAAGATATTTAAAGTTGTACAGGGAACTGTGGAAGAGAGAAAAGAATTATAATTAGATTACATTTGTAGTTTAGTATAAAAAAATAATAGTTCATGGGTGAAAACCTGTGATACAGCTTGGATTGTACATATTTTTTTATGTGCAGAATGGAGGAATAAATGGGTACAGAAAACGAATATGGTGGAGACCAGATCCAGATTTTGGAAGGACTTGAGGCTGTTCGTAAAAGACCGGGTATGTACATCGGTAGTACATCAGCCAGGGGCTTACATCATCTGGTATATGAGATTGTAGATAACTCAGTAGATGAGGCACTTGCCGGATACTGCAAAAATATTGAAGTGACCATAAATGAAGATAACTCTATTACCGTAGAAGATGATGGACGTGGTATTCCGGTCGACATCAATCACAAAGCTGGAAAATCCGCATTGGAAGTCGTATACACTGTACTTCATGCCGGTGGAAAATTTGGCGGTGGAGGCTACAAAGTATCTGGTGGACTTCATGGCGTAGGTGCGTCAGTTGTAAATGCACTTTCCACAAAGTTAAAAGTTGAGGTTTACCGTGAAGGAAAGATTTATTTCCAGAGTTACAAGATCGGTAAACCGGATGAACCGGTGAAAGTGATCGGAGAATGCGGCGAGGACAAGCACGGAACAAAGGTTACTTTCTGGCCGGACGGATCGATTTTTGAAGAGACCGTTTTTGATTATGATACGTTAAAACAGCGTTTGCGTGAGACAGCCTTTTTGACAAAAGGTTTAAGAATCGTGCTGACAGATTTAAGAGAAAACCCGGCGAGAACTCATGATTTTCATTATGCCGGCGGTATCAAAGAATTTGTTACTTACTTAAACAAGAGCAAAGAAGCTTTATACCCGGAAGTCATTTACTGTGAGGGCAGTGGAAATGGTGTCTATGTGGAAGTTGCCATGCAGCATAATGATTCCTACAATGAGTTGACGTTAAGTTTTGTCAATAACATTATCACACCGGAAGGTGGTACACATCTTGCCGGATTCCGTAATGCATTGACGAAAACATTTAATGCTTATGCGAGAGCGAATAAATTATTAAAAGACAGTGAACCGGCATTGACGGGTGATGATATCCGTGAAGGACTGACCGCCATTATCAGTGTCAAGATTGAGGAACCTCAGTTTGAGGGACAGACCAAGCAGAAACTGGGTAACAGCGAAGCCCGCGGTGCGGTGGATTCCATTGTAAGCGAGCAGCTTACTTACTTTTTAGAGCAGAATCCGACGGTTGCCAAGACAATCTGTGAAAAGTCACTTCTTGCACAGCGCGCGAGAGAGGCAGCAAGAAAAGCGAGAGATTTAACCAGAAGAAAAACAGCACTGGAGGGAATGTCTCTTCCGGGAAAACTGGCAGACTGTTCTGACAAAGATCCAAAGAACTGTGAGATTTTCATCGTCGAGGGAGATTCCGCCGGCGGTTCCGCTAAGACTGCGAGAAGCCGTGCAACCCAGGCAATCCTCCCACTTCGTGGAAAGATTTTGAATGTCGAGAAGGCAAGACTGGATAAGATTTATGGAAATGCTGAGATCAAAGCGATGATCACTGCGTTTGGTACTGGTATCCATGAAGACTTTGATATCAGCAAACTTCGTTACAACAAGATTATCATTATGACGGATGCCGATGTCGATGGTGCCCATATCAGTACATTAATGCTGACCTTCCTCTATCGGTTCATGCCGGATCTGATCAAAGAAGGACATGTATATTTGGCACAGCCGCCACTATACAAGATCGAAAAAAATAAAAATGTATGGTACGCTTACAGTGATGATGAGTTAAATGCAATCTTAACGGAGATCGGACGTGACGGAAATAATAAGATCCAGCGTTACAAAGGACTTGGTGAGATGGATGCGGAACAGCTCTGGGAGACGACCATGGATCCGGAGAAACGAATTTTAAAACGTGTCATGATCGATGATGAGAGTACTTCTGAAATTGATATTACGTTTACAACTCTGATGGGAGATAAAGTAGAGCCGAGACGTGAGTTTATTGAAGAAAATGCGAAGTATGTGCAGAATCTCGATATCTAAGATTGCATGTGTTAGAAATTATATATTACTGCAAATGTAGTTCGATAAAAAATAGAAAGTTTATTTATAATATAATTGCAAATGTAGTTTAATTAGAGAAATGCATATTTTTAACCAAAAAGAATTTGCAGGAATGAGGTAAATAGAATGGATGACAAAATTTTTGATCAAATCCATGATGTCGATCTGAAAAAAACAATGGAGACATCCTACATCGATTATGCGATGAGCGTTATCGCCCAGCGTGCATTGCCTGATGTAAGAGATGGTTTGAAACCGGTACAGCGCCGTGTACTCTACTCCATGATCGAATTAAATAATGGACCGGACAAGCCACACAGAAAATGTGCGCGTATTGTCGGTGATACCATGGGTAAATACCATCCACATGGAGACAGTTCCATCTATGGAGCATTGGTCAACATGGCACAGGACTGGTCTACAAGATATCCGCTTGTTGATGGTCATGGAAACTTTGGTTCCGTCGACGGTGACGGTGCCGCTGCAATGCGATATACAGAGGCAAGACTCAGTAAAATTTCCATGGAGATGCTCGCGGACATCAATAAAGATACCGTTGATTTTGTACCAAACTTCGATGAGACTGAGAAAGAGCCGACGGTGCTTCCTTCCCGCTATCCGAATCTTCTGGTAAACGGAACAACCGGTATTGCTGTTGGTATGGCAACAAATATTCCGCCTCACAATCTGCGAGAGGTGATTCATGCTGTTGTAAAAATTATCGATAACGAAGTGTTAGAGGACCGCGAGACAGATATCGAAGAATTGCTGAGTATTGTAAAAGGACCGGATTTTCCAACTGGAGCGATGATTCTTGGAACAACCGGAATTAACGAAGCTTACCGTACCGGCCGTGGAAAGATCAGAGTGCGTGCAATCACCAATATCGAGCCGATGCAGAATGGTAAAAACCGTATCGTTGTGACCGAACTTCCATATATGGTCAACAAAGCAAGACTGATCGAGAAAATCGCAGAGCTTGTAAGAGATAAAAAAATTGATGGAATCACGGATCTTCGTGATGAGTCTGACCGTCAGGGTATGCGTATCTGTATTGAGCTGCGCCGCGATGTAAATCCGAATGTGGTTTTGAATCTGCTCTACAAACATACCCAGATGCAGGATACGTTTGGTGTTATCATGTTAGCCCTTGTGGACAACCAGCCAAAAGTATTAAATCTCCATGAGATGTTAGGCTACTATCTGGATCACCAGAAAGATGTTGTGACCAGAAGAACAAAATACGATTTAAACAAAGCAGAAGAACGCGCTCACATTCTGGAGGGCTTACTGATCGCGCTTGATAATATCGATGAAGTGATCAATATTATCCGAAGCAGTGCAAATACACCGGAAGCAAAAAATCGTTTGATCGAGAGATTTTCCCTGACAGATGTACAGGCACAGGCAATCGTCGATATGCGTCTGCGCGCACTGACAGGTCTGGAACGCGAGAAGATCGAAGCTGAGTATGCAGAGTTGATGGATCGTATTGCAGAGTTAAAAGCAATTCTGGCAGATGAGAAAAAACTCCTTGGTGTTATCCGTGAGGAGATTCTTCTCATTGCAGAAAAATACGGTGATGAGAGAAGAACTTCCATCGGATTTGACGAGTATGATATTTCCATGGAGGATCTCATTCCGGTAACAAACACTGTGATCGCAATGACAAAACTTGGATATATCAAGAGAATGAGCCTTGATAACTTCCGCGCGCAGAACCGCGGTGGTAAAGGTATCAAGGGAATGGAGACAATCGATGAAGATTACATCGAGGAACTTTTGATGACAACGTCCCATCATTACATGATGTTCTTTACAAACACTGGTCGTGTGTACAGAATGAAGGCTTATGAGATTCCGGAAGCGAGCAGAACTGCGAGAGGAACTGCGATCATCAACCTGTTGCAGCTTCAGCCGGGAGAAAAAATCACTGCGGTCATTCCAATCAAGGAATACACTGAAGGTCATTATCTGTTTATGGCTACCAAGAATGGTATCGTGAAGAAAACACCGATCACAGACTACGCAAATGTCAGAAAGACTGGACTTGCAGCCATCACACTGCGTGAAGATGATGAGCTGATAGAAGTAAAGAAAACAGACAACGAACAGGATATTTTCCTTGTGACAAAATACGGACAGTGTATCCGTTTCAATGAAAGAGATGTCAGAAGCACCGGAAGAACCTCTATGGGTGTGATCGGTATGAATTTGACGGATGGAGATAAAGTTGTCGGAATGCAGATGGAATCCCAGGGTGAATCACTGATGATCGTATCTGAAAAAGGTCTTGGAAAATGCACACTTGCATCTGAATTTACAGCCCAGAACCGTGGTGGTAAAGGTGTGAAATGCTATAAGATCACAGAGAAAACCGGAAATATCGTTGGTGTGAAAGCAGTCAATCAGGATGATGAGATGATGCTGATCACAACGGAAGGAATTATTATTCGTATCAAAGTCAGTGATACGGCATTACTCGGAAGAGTTACTTCCGGTGTAAAACTGATGAATCTTGCGGATGATGTCACAGTTGCAAGCATTGCAAAAGTACGTGAGGACAAATCCCTCATGGACAATACAGATGAATCTGAACTTGTCACAGAGGAAGAGGAAGCCAAAAGTGCTGCGGCTGCAGCAGAGGCTGCAAAAAAAGCGGCAGGTCAGATGACAGAAACGGATGATGAATTAATGCAGGAATTATTAAGCCGTGCTGAGTCTGATTCGGAAGAAGAATAAAAGAATATTTTGACCGCAGTGATACAAAGAATTCACTATGGTCAGGACAGTAGGCTGCCACATTTTTATGTAGCAGCCGATTTGTCTATATAAAAACGAATTATATTTCATGATAAGAAGCTTAAAAAAAAGATTGTTTCATTTTGCTTATTTGAAAAATAAATGATATCAACACAAAAATAAAAAATAACACATATTATCAAGAAAATCACAGTGTAAATGTGGATAACGTGTTGCGGAAATCGAACTTCCGTGGAAAAATTCATTGTCATAGAAAAGACTTTCGTTTATACTTTTGCGTAAATATAGAATACAAGAGTTTTAAAATTGTAGTAAAACTCCAATTAGAAAGCAGAACAACAGGGGGATGCAAAATGCCGCAAAACTTTTATGAGTTAGTATGGATTTTTATTATTTATGCATTTATCGGATGGTGTACAGAGGTATCCTACGCAGCATTGGACCGGGGAATTTTTGTAAACCGGGGATTTTTAAATGGACCTTATTGTCCAATTTACGGATGTGGAGTGGTGATTGTTGTAGCTGCTTTGACTCCGTTAAAGGATAATCTGCTGATATTATTTGCAGGTTCTTTCTTACTGACTTCCATTTTGGAATACATTACCGGATTTATTTTGGAAAAAGTGTTTCACAATAAATGGTGGGATTATAGCAATAAGCCGTTTAATCTTCACGGATATGTATGTTTGAAATTTTCCATCTACTGGGGACTCGCATGTACATTTATTATGGATGTGATTCATCCAATCATTTACAAAGGAATCACCATGATTCCACATATTCTGGGTGTTGTGCTGCTCTGTATTATCATGTCGGCTTTCGCTGTGGACTGTGGTGTTACTGTTACTACAATTTTGAAGTTTAACAAGCGATTAAAAGTTATGGATGAAATGGCTGCGAAAATACATAAATTATCCGATGAAATCGGTGAAAATATCTACGAAAATGTGACAACTGCAGTAGAAAAATCGGAGGAGTTCCAGGAAACACATGAGAAACTTCTCACAAAAATTTCTGATACGAAAGAAAATCTTATGGATCTGCCATCCTCTGCAAAAGAGAAGATCGCTTCTACTGCAGCAAGTGCCAGAGAAAAACTTTCTGAGTCTGCAGAAAATATCAATGTAAAAGAAAAGATTGCTACTTACAAAGAAACACGCGAGGCGGCTCGTCTGGAAAAACAGCGTGAGAAAGAAGAACTTGAGCGCAGATACAAAGAATTATTTGCAGAGAAGAATTTTGGTTTCAAGCGTTTGATGAAGGCGTTCCCGGATATGACTTCCCGTGAACAGAATGAATCTCTGGAGAAATACAAGAAATACTTTAACATCCGCAAACCGGATCATAAAAAAGAATCGTAAGAAAATATATATCAAACTGCAAATGTAGTAATATTTTTTATACAGAGATTAATTTGATAGAAAAAATTAAGCGATAGAATATAAAACAAAATAGCGTCAGGAGAAACAAATATGATCAGAACAGTTAATACAGATGATATCGTAAAAAATATAAAAGAAATGTGTATCGAGGCAAATCATTATCTTTCCAAAGATATGGATAAAGCCCTGAAAGATGCCACCGCTTCCGAAAAATCAGAACTTGGTAAAAAAATATTAAACCAGCTTCAGGAAAACTTGAAAATTGCAGATGAAGAGATGATCCCAATCTGTCAGGATACCGGAATGGCAGTTATTTTTCTGGAAGTCGGACAGGATGTTCATTTTGAGGGAATGGCAATCGAAGATGCGGTAAACGAAGGTGTCCGTCAGGGATATACGGAAGGGTATTTAAGAAAATCAGTCGTTGGTGATCCTATCATCCGCGAAAATACGAAAGATAATACCCCGGCGGTAATCCATTACAGCATTGTTCCGGGAAATAAAGTAAAAATCACACTGGCTCCAAAAGGATTCGGAAGTGAAAATATGAGCCGCGTGTTCATGCTAAAACCAGCTGATGGAATTGAAGGCGTAAAAAACGCAATTATTACAGCAGTGAAGGATGCAGGACCGAATGCCTGTCCGCCAATGGTTGTCGGAGTTGGTATTGGCGGTACTTTTGAAAAATGTGCGATTTTAGCAAAAAAAGCGTTGACCAGACCGGTGGGCATACATTCCGATATTCCATATGTGAAAGAGTTAGAGGAAGAAATGTTAGAAAAAATCAACCGGCTTGGAATCGGACCGGGTGGACTTGGCGGAACAACCACTGCTCTCGCAGTGAATGTGAATACTTACGCGACACATATTGCAGGACTTCCGGTGGCAGTCAATATCTGCTGTCATGTGAATAGACATGTGATAAGAGAAGTATAAAAATATTTCACTACAAATATAGTCTATATATTCAGAGTCAAAAGCAGAGGAAACATATCTGATCAGTACAGAAATATGTGGATCACAACTGTGAAGTCAATAATTGTTACGAATAAAATAAAAATTTAAAGATGGGAGTGCAGAATATGGACAAACATATTACAACACCGATCACCGGGGAAGTGACAAAAGATTTAAAGTCCGGTGATTACGTTTACATAACAGGAACTATTTATGTGGCAAGAGATGCCGCACACAAAAGAATGATAGAAGCATTGGAGCGCGGGGAAAAACTTCCGATCGACATCAAAGATTCCACAATCTATTACATGGGACCATCCCCGGCAAGGGAAGGACGCCCAATCGGTTCAGCGGGACCTACAACTGCAACCAGAATGGATAAATACGCACCAACTTTTTTAGATCTCGGAGAAAAAGCGATGATCGGAAAAGGAAAGCGTTCGAAAGAAGTAATGGACGCAATTGTCCGTAACCATGCAGTTTACTTTGCGGCAGTCGGCGGAGCAGGAGCACTTTTGTCCAAATGTATCACAAAATCTGAAATCGTATGTTACGAAGATCTTGGAGCGGAGGCAATCCGTAAACTTGAAGTGAAAGATTTTCCGGTGATCGTTGTCATCGACAGTGAGGGAAACAATCTGTATGAGACAGCGATCAAAGAGTATTGCACGTTGGAGTAAAACGTGACTTTAGGAAAATAAGGTGAATTATAAAAAATGATTTTTATTATATTTACATTTCTTATTTTTGGCGGCTGGTATGTCTGGGTAAAAATTCGTGGAACGGACATGGTGAAGGTAAAATTTGATTACACAACAAAGAAAACATCAAGGATAAGCACATGGAAAATAATAGTAGCGGTTCTCTTTCTGATGCTTATTTTCATTTTGGCTTTTACTTCGGATTCAATGCAGACTTCAGCCGGAAGAAAAGTAAACTTTCTGATTGTGGGAATTGTCGTTTGTATTTATATAGCAGTTATTTTATTTTTTAATATTCAAAG
>ERZ1034946.421-NODE-421-length-22391-cov-6.741225_pt1 | contig 22391 bp, 24 predicted proteins | sample MGYA00520591_ERZ1034946 | MGnify/ENA primary metagenome ERZ1034946 (study PRJEB33766, sample SAMN09781753) | gut metagenome | biome: gut microbiome | host: Homo sapiens | place: Madagascar | study: EMG produced TPA metagenomics assembly of the PRJNA485056 data set...
TTTTTGCTAATTCTGTAAGTTTACAGAATATACGCCATCCTGCCTGTCAATATACAATTGAGGATTTACCGAACTCTCATCCGTAGTATCCTTTACAGAAAACAGAAGCACTACATCTACGCTGTCTCCCGGTTCGATTGTGCCCTCGTAGGTTGCCAGGCTGTAGGTTAAAAAATTATCCTCAGCAGCTATCTTGTCCCCGCCTTCAACCTGAACCGAAAACTCAGGAGCTTCTGAAAATAAATCCAAATCACTGGCTCCTTCACCGCTGTTGGTAATAGCAAAATTCATAATCAGATATGTATATCCACTTTTTGCTTCCAACGCATAGTAGTCCCCCTCCTTGTACGAAGGTGATATTGAAAATCCATTATATGTGACATCTACGCCCTCTGGAAGGTCTAACGCCTGCGCAAGCGATATCGCCTGTACGCTCTGCCCAGAACTGTTATCAGCCTCTGTATCCGAAACTTCCTCCGCATCTGCGGTCTCAGTATCCTCTTCCTGAATTTCTGGCACAACTGCATTCATGCCATCCTTCTGAAAGGTATTGTATTTAGATATCACATAGGCAGAATAGTTTGCAATTATTGCTTCCTCCCCCTCTGTCAGCTCATACAGCTGGGTCCCACAGCCTGTAAAAGACATGGCAGCTGCAAACAAGGCAGCAAATGTCAAAAAACGTTTCTTCTTCATTTCTTTCCCCTATGACTTTTATCCTATTTAATTTATGGTAGCACATTTGAAATATCTTTACAATAACAAATTCATGTGTTTTAGCTATTAGTTTCCAGTTCCATCCAGAATTCCACACCATTATCATGGTTAACCACGCCGCATTGCTGGTGGAAAGAATCCATAATTGCCTTGACAATAGACAAGCCTATTCCGCTGCCGCCATACTCTCTGGTTCTGGCTTTGTCAACCTTGTAGAACTTAATCCATACCTTATCCAGCTCATCCTCCGGAATCTGGTCTCCTGTATTAAAAACCTTAGTCCTGAGCACCGCATCTCTCTGTTCAAAAGAGATTTCTATTATTTTTTCGTTTTTAGCATAATGAATCGCATTGCTAAGATAGTTAGTGATAACCTCTTCGACCTCAAATTCGTCTCCCCATACATATATCGGCTCTTTCTGCTCAAACTTTATGCTTATGCCGTTTTGTTCCATAAGTAATGAGGCTGATGCAATCACGCCTCTCACCAGCTCTGTCATGTCGAATCTGCTGATTTCCACCACATCATTGCCAAACTCAAGCTGATTTAAGGTCAAAAGCTTTTTAACCATGGTGTTCATCTTGTCGGACTCATCCATAATTACCTCGCAATAATAATTACGGCTCTCTTCATCCTCCATGACACCTTCCTTTAAGCCCTCGGCATATCCTGATATAAGGGCAAGAGGGGTTTTTAATTCATGAGACACATTTGAGAGAAATTCCTTTCTCATCTCGTCGATTTCTTCTTTTTTCCTGATGTCCTGCTCAAGCTCTATATTGGCAGACTTAAGCTCAGAAATAGTCTCCTCCAGAGTCTCTGACAGTGCATTCATGTGCTGTCCCAGCTCTGCAATTTCCATGCTGTCATTGCTGTGTGGGGTATACTTTGCTTCAAAATCAAGCTCTGACATCTTCTTTGATATCTCTGTTATCTCACGTATAGGTCTTGATATGGTCCTTGACACAAAGACTATTATTACAAAGCATACAAGGGCTGCGAAAATCCCTACCAGTTCCATGAATTTGTTGGTTATATCAGCACTCTCCCTGATACTCTCTAAGGCTGAACGCATATAGATTGTACTGCCATCAGACAGCACTCCCCAGAGTATCAGATATTCCTCTCCAAGCCTTGAGTCTGCCTTCCTGGCAAGCGCATAATTGTCTGTAACCTTTATCTCCTCATAGTTGACACCATTATCACCGCCGATTAACTCCGATAACTGCATCTGCAAAAGCTGGATGTCGTTTACAGACGACCTGATAATCTCATGGTTTTTCCCGATAACAATGGTACTGATATTGCCATTTGAGCAGATTTTCTCAAAGGTAATATCAAAATCCTCATCCCTGAGATTGCCGCTTTCCGCTGCTTTATCTATGGTGTCAAAACCAGCCAGTATCTGATTCTGCTTATTGAATATGTAATATTTTTCCAGAAATGTATTGTTTATCAGCCAGCACAGTCCGATTGTTCCAACAACAACCAAAATCATGGTTATAAGAAGCTTCACTGATATGGAGAGCTTATTCTGTCTGACCTGCTTAGGCTTCCTAGCTGCATTCGAATTTGTAGCCCATGCCCCATATTGTTTTGATGTAGTCACCTTTTTCTCCCATCTTACTTCTTAATTTTTTAACATGAGTATCAATCGTTCTGGCATCACCGAAATAATCGTAATCCCAGACACTGTCAAGTATTTTTTCTCTGGACAATGCAATTCCCGCATTTTCCATAAAGTAATCCAGAAGTTCAAATTCCTTGTAGCTTAGCTCAATCTGTTTTCCATCAATCGCTACTGTATGGGCATTTTTGTCCATGGTGATTCCACCCTTCTGAATTATCTGGGCTCCATCACCGATTTTGTTGGTTCTCCTGAGCAGTGCTCCGACCCTTGCCACCAGAATCTTAGGGGAAAAAGGCTTTGATATGTATTCATCTGCTCCGATTTCAAAGCCCCCAAGCTCGTCACTTTCTGAGCTCTTGGCTGTAAGCATTATAATAGGTACCCTTGAAGTCTCCCTGATTTCCTTACAGACATCCCAGCCATTTATCTTTGGCATCATAACATCGAGAATCAGGAGGGCTATGTCCTTTTCCTTATAAAAAATGTCAAGTGCTTCCTCACCATCACCGGCTTCCAGTACCTCATAATTTTCCCTTATAAGAAAGTCTTTTACAAGTTTTCTCATTCTGCTCTCGTCATCGACTACAAGTATTTTAATCTTCTCCATCTGATTCTTCCGCTCCTTCGTCAATTCCAAGCTCAGCTTCCTTCTGCTGTATAGCTGCTTCCCTGTCGTTTAACTGTGATTCCCAGGACTCATACTTGTCAACCAGGGCATTCTCATAGTTTATAATATTTACATTATTGTCCGACATATAGTTAATCAGAAACATACCTGCTATTATCACACAAAGAACGGCATTAATCCACAAAGAGACAGTATACTTTTTGTTCCTGACCGGTTTCTTAGGAGTATCGTTTTTATACCATGCCGCACACAGATTTCCCGGAATAGGTCTTATAAACTCTCCATCTATATCTGTTGACATGATCAGGAACTCCTGCAGTTCCACCAGAAATGCCATACCCACAGGGGTTGAAAGCATCTCGTCCTGAATAAGCTTATTGTACAGCTTCAGTACAACCTCCGGGTCATCCATTTTCGTATTCTCTTTAATATACTTTATTCCATCCGCTTCTTTTTGCGCTCTTGCTGCTTGCTTCTCTGATTCAAAATAAAATCCTTCAACAGTTTCCATGTCTACCTCGAAGTTCTCTGATTAATCATGCTTGCCAAATATCCTGCACCAAATCCGTTATCTATATTGACCACAGATACTCCACTAGCGCAGGAATTGAGCATCGAAAGCAGTGCTGCCAGTCCTCCGAATGCTGCGCCATATCCTACACTTGTCGGAACTGCTATAACCGGGCAATCCACTATGCCTCCGATAACCGAAGCAAGTGCGCCTTCCATGCCGGCTATGGCAATCACAACATTTGCATCTATAAGATACTGCGAATTTGCGAACAATCTGTGAACACCAGACACTCCCACATCATAAAGTCTTAAAACCCTGTTGCCTAAGACCTCTGCTGTGATTGCAGCCTCCTCTGCCACCCTGTAATCGCTGGTTCCACCAGTTGCAATTACTATTGTTCCCTGATTTTCAGGCTCCGGAATCTGTCCTACTATGCCTATTTCAGCAGTCTCTCTGTAGTCTAAATCCACCGATTTGCCAACATAATCGGCTTTTTCTCTGGACAGCCTGGTAATAAGAATCGTCTTCTGTCCATTTTTCTGCATTTCTTTAACTATTTTCTCTATCTGTCCGGCAGTCTTGCCTGCGCCATATATCACCTCGGCAATGCCCTGACGAAGTTCTCTCTGTGTGTCAATCTTCGCAAAACCCAAATCGCTAAAGGGCTCAAGTTTTATCTCTGCCACAGCCTCATCTATGTCAAGCTCACCATCTTTTACCTTTTTAAGAATACTTTCCAATTCTTCTTTTTTCATTTACTTGTCCTTCTCAATTATTTCTCCAGACCTGTATGCACTTATCAGCAGCTTGAGATCATCTATTTTGAGACGTATCTTTTCTCCCACATCAGTATCGCCTACCAGAATACGCTTGTCCATGTACTCTACAGCCTCCCGTTTTGACACGATATCACGTTCTTCCCTGACTGCGGTCTCCGGCGATTCAAAGGGTTCGTGGGCTGTGAGTGTAAGCCCATAGGAGTTAAAAATCAGTGTATAGCCTGCTATACCTGTACGGCTCCTGTATGCCTTTGAAAAACCTCCGTCTATAACAATCACCTTGCCATTACACTTGACAGGGCTCTCCCCTTTCATCCTGTGCACAGGCACATGACCATTTATGATATGACAATTTGAACCGGCAAGTCCAAACTCAGCCAGAATCTTGTCCGCTATCTCCGGCTTGTTGATAAGCTCGTAATAGCAGTTCTTTGTCTCAACATGTAAGTCCTCTTCCTCTAAAAAATAACGTTCAAAGGTTGCCATCTTTCTGCGTCCATACAGGGGCGAATAAGGTGCTGTCCAGATATACCACATGATGTCTGCACCCTTCTCCCTTTCTTCCTTGTCTGTGGAGAAAAACGCCTTTCTGACATAGGATTCCAGCACATCAAAAAGTGCCTTGCCACTGTACTCCTTACCATATACATTTACCTTTGCGAAGCTGCCATCATCCATCATAGGTATGCAGCCATGGAAAAGCAGATTGCCATTGTAGACCTTGTGCATGCCGCCCTTCTTGAGCAGAAGCTGGATATGGGTCTGCAGCTTCTCACAGTGCAAAAATGAGGATCTGAGTCTGATCATAACCTCGTACTCTTCATCTGTGAGCTTATACGGGTCTTCCGGGTCAATTGTTGGGAAATGCATATCAAGCATACGATAATTTTTCCCCTCAATTTCAACTGTACCATTCTCATAGTCAATATGCTCCAGCAGAAGCCTGTCCCTCATGCCGTACTCAGGATATTTCTTGATAAGCTGTCCTTCCAGCTTAAACCTGATTATGGCAATCGCCTTGTGCATCCTTCTGGTCATTTCGTTTTCTTCAAAATTCTTGCCTGTCGGTGTGGTCTTAAAGACAAATCTCTCACAAGGGTCATCTGCATACACCCTCATGGCAAAGGTTGCAAGAGGAAGCATATTTATGCCGTAGCCCTCCTCCAGAAGGTCAATATTGCCATATCTGATGCTATTTCTAATAACTGTAGCCACACAGGCCAGATTGCCGGCTGCCGCCCCCATCCAAATGATATCATGGTTTCCCCATTGGATATCCAGGGAATGATACCTGCAGAGCTTGTCCATAATCAGGTGTGAGCCTGCGCCTCTGTCAAATATATCCCCCAGCACATGCAGATGATCCACTGCAAGCTGCTGAATAAGCTCGCACAGCACAACAATAAACTGTTCTGCCTGTCCGAGCTCTACAACGGTATTTACAATGGCTTCGTAGTAAGCCTCCTTGTTTAACACCTCAGGTTTTTCTGTTATCAGTTCCTCGATTACATATGCATAATCTTCCGGCAGAGCTTTCCTGACCTTTGATCTGGTATATTTCGAAGAAACTGTCTTGCAGACCTCAATAAGGCGGTAGAGTGTCACCTTGTACCACAAGTCCATGTCACTCTCTGTCTGCTTGATTAATTCCATCTTTTTCTTAGGATAATAAATCAATGTGGCTAGTCCAGCCTTATCTCTGTCACTTAAAGCCCGCCCGAATACATCCTCTATTTTCTTACGCACCGCACCTGAGCCATTTTTCAAAACATGAGAGAATGCATCATATTCTCCATGAATATCTGACAAAAAATGCTCTGTGCCCTTTGGCAGATTCACAATAGCCTGCAGGTTTATAATCTCTGCCGCAGCTTTGTTGATTGTCGGATACATCTCTGACAACTGCTCCATGTAATGTAAATGTTCTTTATCCAAAACACTATCCCCCTGTAATTTCAGCCCTGAAAATATTCGTCCATCACTTTGCGTATTTCATTGTCAAGCTTGGCGTCTGTATAAACGCATTTCATGATAGCTCTCTTAATAGGTTCTTCAAAATTAGTGCCGGCACACTTGTTCATCACATCTCTCAATGTGAGCTGTACCAGCTCACCATTTCCTGAAGACTTATTATCTACAACTGCTTCATATACCTTTTTGTTGTAATTTCTGCTGACAATGTCATACGCAACTATGGCATAATCCTTCCATTCAGAATATGTCATCCCATCACCTCCAGTATACACCATTATGCTTAACGAAGGAAGCCATTTACTATCTGTTCTTCTGCTTCCTGCTCTGTAAGGCCAAGTGACATAAGCTTGATAAGCTGTTCTCCGGCTATTTTACCGATTGCTGCCTCATGTATAAGGGCAGCGTCCACATCATTTGCATCAAGCTTTGGAACAGCCACAACATGAGCCTTGTCCATGATAATTGCATCACACTCCGCATGTCCATGACACTCTGTATTTCCAATAATGCTGGCCTCAAATATCTGCTCAGAGGTATCCTTTGCCACAGAACGGGAAATAACGTCTGTGCTTGACTTTCTGCCATTCAGGTAGACATCATAGGTGCTCACAGCCTTCTGGTCTCCGTGGGTCATAAGACGCTCTCTCACTATAAGGGCAGCACCCTCCTTGAGTTCTGCAACTGTCTTTCTGTAGGTTGAGTCTACACCCTTTATCTGTACCATTTCCATTTCGACATGGCTGCCTGCCTCCTGATAGACCTCTGTCACAGGATTTAGGATTCTTCTGCCTTTGCCGTCACCCTCGCCGTAATGCTTCTCCACATATACCACACGGGAATTTTTCCCTACAAAAAATCTGTGTACTCCGTCATGCTGTGAGTCCTGATCACCACAGTTGTGAATACCACAGCCAGCCACGATTACCACATCACAGTCCTCGCCTATATAAAAGTCATTGTATACAACTTCCTTAAGTCCTGACTCGCTTATTACAACAGGGATGTGCACGCTCTCGTTTTTAGTGCCGTCCTTTATCCTTATATCAATACCGCTCTTGTCCTCTTTTGAGGTGATATCAATATTTGCTGTTGTGTTTCTGCCAGCCATCTGGCTGTTGGCACGGATATTATATGCGCCCTCCGGCACCTTATGGAGGTCAGCAACCTCCTCTAAAATTTTCTTCTGAATATTGTCTAACATCTGTATTCCTCCTAAGAAAGTTTGTTACATGCCACTGGTACCGCTGATGAGGTGCCCAGTAAAGCAGGAAGGATTTCATCCTTTGATCCCTTTTTCTTTACCTTGCCGTCCTGAATAACTACGATTTCATCAGCTATGTTAAGAATTCTTTCCTGGTGTGAAATAATCAGTACTGTACCATTAATATTCTCTCTTATATTTTCAAATACCTTGATGAGGTTCTGGAAGCTCCATAAGTCAATTCCAGCCTCCGGTTCGTCAAAAATAGACAGCTTGGTGCCTCTGGCAAGAACTGTAGCAATCTCAATTCTCTTAAGCTCGCCCCCTGACAGGCTGGCATTTACCTCTCTCTCAATATATTCTCTGGCGCAGAGTCCCACCTTGGACAGGTACTCACAAGCCTCATCATTTGAGATTTGTCTGCCTGCTGCAAGCCTCAACAAATCAATAACCTTGATTCCCTTGAAATGAACAGGCTGCTGGAAGGCAAAGCTTATGCCCTTGTTTGCCCTCTCTGTGATGCTGTCAGCCGTGATGTCCTCTCCATCTAAAATAATCTGGCCTTCTGAAACCCTGTTTATACCCATTATAACCTTTGCAAGGGTAGATTTGCCACCACCATTCGGTCCGGTTATGACAACAAATCTGCCATCCTCAATTTCAAGATTTAAGCCATCAATAATTGTCTTCTGCTCTCCGCTCTCTTCTGTAACTGTGTAGTTAATATTCTTTAATTCTAGCATTTATCCTCCTTCTAATATGCATTCTTCCCACATGCACAACATCCGCCCTGTCCGTCACAGACCTCATAATTACCTCCGCTAATCTGAAGTTCATAGCCGTACACCAGACATTTTGCGGTCTTGGTTCTGGCACTGTTATAGATTGCCTGTGCGGTTGTCCTGGCTACATTCATTCTGAGGGCACATTCCTCCTGGGAAATACCCTCTATATCTATGAGACGCATTGCCTCCAATTCATCTACAGACATAGTAATAATCTCACTTTTGGTTTTCTTATTTTCCGGTCCGAATTCCTTAATTGCAGGTTCTTCACATATACGTCTTGGTTTTATTGGTCTTGGCAATTCCATCCCTCCTTTATCGGCATATGCCATTTACCTATCTCAGTATAGCACCCATTTTTCTCATGTCAACTTTTGTCCTTGATTAAAAACAAAAGAGACTTAAAGATATAACTCTAAGCCTCCTCTCAATTCACATATATTATTAATCAAGCTGATTAATTGTATCAACTGCAAGCTCATATTCTTTTTTTAAAGTATCAAGGTGGCTGCCCATGTCATGCTCCTGTCTGTCCCTGTAAAGCTCTGTGATGTCACTTGCCACTGTATAAATTCTGGAAAGCGACAGATTTGCCGCAACCCCCTTTAAAGTATGGGCAGAAGAAAAAATCCCCTCAGTATCACCTGCCTCATATGCAGCAAGCAGATTATCATAGCTCTTATCAGCTTCAAACTTCTTCAAAAATCTGGCAGCCAGGTCTTCCTTTAACAAGCGGGCCATAGCATCGTTGTAATCGCCAATAATATCATAGCACTCTTTAACAGTCATATTATATCCTCCAATTAGTAGCATTGTACTATTTTTCTGTATACTGTGCAAGAGCCAATATCAGCATTACAGCAAGAACTATGACCGAGCCTATATTTTGAAGTAATCAATACTTCCCACCAATTTATCCGCAATCTCCTGCAGCTGCTCTGCACTCATGTACACCTGCTGGAAGGTGTCCACAACCACCTCTGTCTCATTGTAGGTTGCCTTCGTACCAGACTCATTATCCTGAGCAATAACAGTAAGATCCTCCACAGCCTGCAATACTTCATTTCTTGTGCTTGCCAGATTTTCTGTACTGTTCTTAATCTGCCTTATGCTCTGCATAGAATTGCGAATCTGCGTAATAACCTCTTCCACAACCTTCTGGGTCTCCATCATGCTCTCACTCTGGCTGGTGATAACCGCCTGCATCTGCTGCATGATTTCAACTGCCTTGGTTGAATCGTCATTTAACATCTTAGCAGTCTCTTCAATCTCCTTGCTGGACAGGTTTGACTGCTCAGAGAGCTTCTTAATCTCCTCTGCTACAACAGCAAAGCCCTTTCCACTCTCACCTGCTCTGGCTGCCTCAATGGAAGCATTTAAGCTGAGAAGGTTCGTCTGCTCGGCAATAGAAGTGATAAACTCTGTTGCCGCCTGTATCTTTTTAACCGAGTCATTTGTCCTGTTAGTCTGCTCCTGGACCTCACGAATGGTCTGCTCAACCTGATCGTTAATACTCTGGAGATTTGTGAGTGTATCTGCTGCCTTTTCGCTGGACTGCTGCATTGAGATGGCATTTTCATCCAGTGCCTTTACCTCTGCAGTAGTCTCTGTAATATTTTCTCCCATGATGCGCATATGCTCTGAGGTATTCATGGAATTGCGAGCCTGCTCTGTAGAGTTTTCAACCACATGGTTAACCGCAGTCCTTACGCTCTCCATAGTGCCGCTGGTATCATTTGCCGCAGTCTGCAGCAAGTGGGAAGCCTCCACCAGTGTCCTTGCATTCTGGTTAATCTCCCTGATGGTTGACTGCATGGCATCACGCAGGGTGATAGTAACCTTTGACAATTCTCCGATTTCATCCTTTTGATTCAGTAGCTTATCATCTACCCAGACAGTCAAATCTCCATCTGCAATCTTTCCTACAGCTTCAATACTTGCCTTAATATTTTTGCTCATGGCAGAGGCAAAACGCATGCCGAAAATAATGCAGACCGCCATAATGACAAGAACTGCCAGTGTGAGCGATAAGATAATCTGGTTAATCACTGCATCCTTTTCCTGCTTGTTAGTTCCAACAAACACCATGCCCACAATATCACTCGTGCTTCCGTTCTGATAAACCGGCATATAATATCCATAGTTCAAGGTGCCATCAATAGATACCGCCTGGCTGAAATATTCCTCTCCGCCCTTCAATACCTTCTCAACAATCTTATCTCCTGCTCTTGAATTTAAGATACGATTTCCCTGTTCGTCTACAGCAGAGGTCATGATTCTCTTGTCCCCATAGAAAAAGGTAACATCCATGCCACTGTTGCTTTTGATACGGTCTACAAGGTTTTCTGACTTTGAAACATTATAGCTTCCCTTCCAGATGTCTCCGCTTGTAGTTTCCAGATAGTCTCCGGTATTCTGGTCATAAGCTGCAAGAGTTGCTGCCGCAGTTCCCTTTAATGCATCCTGTACTTCATCCAGCATGGAATTTTTAACCATTGTTGTTGAAACCGCAAGCGAAATAAGTCCCAGCACAAGTACCGGTACGATTGTAATCGCAAGGATTTTTTTCTTAATATTCATGCTGTTCCTCCTATTCCACTACACTGACGGTCTTAAAATACCAGTTTATGCCGCCAGTAATAGTTGCATCATCCAGTGTCTTGCCCTCTTCTCCTACAGTTTCTCCGGTGTTGGTTTCTATCACGCCATCAAAGACTCCGTTTTCTCCAGACAAAATCTGTTCCTTGGCTTCATCCACCTTTTCCTGGGTTCCCTCTGCACAGAAGTCTGCAAGGGCTGTTATGCCAACCAGATTTTCGGCCATGCCTCCGTAATAGTTGCTGCCATCCCATGTGCCGTCAATTATGCTCTGGACTGCAGTGGTGTAGTAAGCACTCCAATTCCAGATTACACTGCAAAGGCATGCCTTTGGTGCGTTTTTACTCATATCTGAATTGTAACCTATACTGTAGGCACCATAGTCCTGGGCAAGGGTCTGTGGGTACTCTGTATCACAGTGCTGGGCTATCACATCACAGCCCATGTCCAAAAGGGTCTGTGCTGCTGCCTTTTCTCCTTCCGGGTCATACCAGCTGTTTGTGACCTTGACATATACTTTTGCGTCAGGATTTACAGAATAAATTCCAAGTGCAAAGGCATCTATTCCGCCTGTAACCTCTGAATTAGAGGAATCCATGGCTGCAACATATCCGATTTTGTCTGAGCTTGTATTCATTCCAGCCACAATACCGCTCAGGTACCGGGCCTGATAGATTCTGCCGAAATAGTTATTAAAATTCTTACCATTGCTCATGTAGCCTGTGCCATGGGAGAAATATATATCCGGATATTCCTCTGCCATCTCTGCCGTGGTCTCCATGTAGCCCCAGCTTGTGGTAAAAATAATATTGCAGCCCTCGTCAATACACTCCTGTATAGCCTCTCTGGTTGCGTCTGCATCTGTGTCTGCCACATTGGTTTTCCTCACAATCTGGTCATCAGAAAGTCCAAGATTCTGCTGCATTCCCTGAATACCCAAATCGTGGGTATAGGTATAACCGCTTCCCTCTGCCGGGTCTGACAAGTGTATTACCCCCACCTTTATCTCGTCCTTTGGAATTGCTTCAGAATTGCCGGCTGTAGATGTATCTGCCGAAGCGGTCTGTTCTGTACCGCCCTCCACGTTATTGGTTGCATAATCATCAATCTGTGTCACTGTGCCACAGCCTGCCAAAAGAAATGCACTGAGCAGAACTGAAAGGCACTTCCCTAGTCTGCCTTTTTTCATATGAATCCTCCATATCTCCTCTGTTATAAAATTCATTTTCTATTCCTTAAGTACTGCTAATTCTATTGTAATAAAATTGGGACATTTTTCAACTTTTTTCTGACTTTTTTGAATTTTTTCGATAGACTTGGACTTTCCACCCATAATTCTGAGAAAACCGGGTGGCATACAGGGTATTTGACTTAAAAAATATGAAGTCATATTTAATCTGCAAAACAACTGTATGCCCCCGGTTAAATTATGGTTTCAAGCAGAAAGAAATTCTCACTTGACAATATGGCAGCATGCCTTGGATGAGAGCTGCATTTTACTTGACAATATCATAATATGCCTTGGATGTTAGTTTAAAAATCAGGTAATAAATCATGGCAAAAATTACGGCTGTAATAACCAGACTTATCACAAATATCATCACATCGGTTCTGAAAAGATAGGATATCATAAGCCTTATCATTGGAAAAGCCCCTGCGAGATGGCTGTAGCTCACTATAAGCGGCAGGAAAAATACTACTCTCACCTGAGATGATATGGCGTTTTTCACCTCCAGCCGGCTCATTCCTACCTTTTCCATGATTTTGTAGCGTTCCCTGTCATCATAGCCCTCTGATACCTGCTTGTAGAAAATTATCATGGCTGTCACAACTAAGAACATAAAGCCACAGACCAATCCCAGAAAGAGAAGTCCTCCATATGCATAATAGAAATCTATCCTTGCCTCTTCTCTTGAAGTATGATTTAGTCTGTCATACTGTCCAAAAAGCTCTCCCGAATCCATCTCATCCATGTCTGACATAAAGTCGTCTGCAAATGTCAGCTTATCCTCCTGGCTGCCATCACAATCTACAAAATATCTCACCACAAATGAATTCGTCCAGTTCAACCAAGCGGAGGAATAGTCCTCATAAGCCTTATTTAAAGCCTTATCATCTGCTACCACAACAAACATGGTATCGTCCGATGTGTTCATGCTTATATAGCTGCTCTTTCTGCTGCTCTTGTAGGTATCGGACTGCTTTACCTTATATTTTGTGCCACAGAAATCTATATAATTTTTGTCATAGCTTACTGCTGAACTGGTCACAAATATCTCGTCCGCTGCAAGCTTTGGAAGCTTTTTCCCATAATCGCTGCAGCACTTTATAAAATCTTCCCTTGATATAAAGGTAATGTACTTTGTGTCTGCTGCCTCTGTAGAATCATCTACTGTAAGCAGCTTTTCCTCATCAAAACTTCCTGTAACCCTGAAGGAAGAGTACATAAGTGTGTCACCTACTGTCAGCTTATGTGCCTCTGCTCTATCTGCAATATATGAAAGTGCCTCTTCATTTTTCTCCAGTGGTGCTGAAGCTGAGTATGCCTCAATCTCCATCTCTGCCGGATAACTGATATTGACAGCGTCCTGAACGCCTGCATACAAGGCTGCTGTGGTTGATATAGTGACAAGCACCATGGTTGATAAAATGCAGACATTTGCAAGACCAACCGCATTCTGCTTCATCCTGTAGAGCATGCCTGAAACCGCTGTCATATGGTGTTTGTTGTAGTAAAACTTCTTATTTTTCTTTAGTAATTTAAGTACAAATATGCTGCCTGTTGTAAACACAAGGTAGGTTCCAATGATTACAAGGATAACCGCAATAAAAAATAAAACTATGGCACTGTAAACATCAGTTATTGTAATCGAAAGGTAATATCCTGCAAAAAGACAGGCAAAACCTGTAATCGATAAAATAAGCTTGGTTCTTGGCTCACGCTCACCTACATTTCCGCCCTTTATCAGCTCCATTGTGTTTGCTTTTCTAATCTGGATGCAGTTGTGAATGAGAATCAGCAGATAAAGTATGCCAAAGGCTGTCATTGTATAGCCTATGCTCTGCAGCGAGATTTCAAAGCCAAAGGGAGCGTCCAGCTTTATAATATATAAAAACAAGAGCATACATAGCTTTGAGAAAACTATACCTACTATCAGCCCACTCACCATTGAAATAAGTGCCACGATTATACTCTCCACTGCAAAGACCCTGCTCACATGCCTTTTTTCCATGCCCAGCATGTTGTAGACACCAAATTCTTTTTTACGCCTCTTAATCAGGAAGCTGTTGGTGTAAAACAGGAAAATGTATGAAAAGATAAGCACTATCCAGAGTCCAAGGCTCATCATTGCTTTGACTGTTTCGGCTCCATACACAGTGTCAATGCCTTTGTTAAGCTTCATAAAAGACATCATGTATACAAAGGAAATAACAACTATTCCTGATATAATATAGGGTATATACAAGAGCTTATTTTTCTTAATATTTGTAATCGCAAGCTTAACATACAGTTTATTCATTCAAATCACCACCTGTCATAAGCAGTGTCAGGGTATCCTGAATTTTTGAATACAACTGTTCGTTGGTCATGCTGCCACGATACAGCTGGTGGTATACCTCACCATCTTTGATAAAAAGTATACGGTTTGCATGACTTGCAGCCTTTGTGGAATGAGTCACCATAAGGATTGTCTGTCCGGCTTCATTTATCTTGTTAAAGAGGCGGAGCAGGCTGTCTGTACTCTTGGAATCCAAGGCTCCGGTAGGTTCATCCGCAAGAATCAGCTCCGGGTTGGTGATTAAGGCTCTAGCAACTGCTGCCCTCTGCTTTTGACCTCCTGACACCTCATAAGGGTACTTTTCAAGCAGCTCTGTAATTTCAAGCTTTGCCGCTATCGGAGTCAGTCTCTTTTCCATTTCCCTGTAATCAGTGCCTGCAAGCACCAGCGGCAGATAAATATTGTCACGAAGAGAAAACTGGTCAAGCAGATTAAAATCCTGAAAAACATATCCAAGATGTTCCCTGCGAAACGCAGCAATCTGCTTCTCCTTAACATCTGATAAATGCATCCCATTCAAATTCACATCCCCTGCAGTCGGGCGGTCAAGCGCCGCTAAAATATTTAGAAGAGTGGTCTTTCCAGAACCTGACTCTCCCATGATTGCCACGTACTCCCCCGCTTCCACGGAGAAATTCACATCTGCTAATGCCTGAACCTGATTTCCACCAAAGCGGGTAGTATATATCTTTTTCAGATTACTTACTTCTAAAATTGCCATTGATTTTTTCCTTTCATTATCCCAGCTTAGGGCTGCGATTTATTTTATGGTTAGAATATACACTACAGGCTTGTGGGCTGCCATTGATTTGGCTTTCGTTTATCTTACAATTTTGTAAGAAATGAGAATGACCAGCTATTGGCTTATTCTGTGATTCGCTGCTTAGAGAAAATAATAGTAACCTCTGTCCCCTTTCCAGGCTCTGAACTAATTTGTATCTTGTGTCCCAGCATCCGGGTTACGCTCTTACATAGAAATAAACCTATTCCTGTGGATTTTTTGTCAGCCCGTCCGTTGTAGCCTGTGTAGCCACGCTCAAATACCCTCGGCAGATCCTCTGGGCTGATGCCGATTCCTTCGTCCTTTACAGACAGATAGGTATTGCACTCATCCTCATAGGCTGAAATTGTGATTGAACCCTTGTCTGAATATTTGACTGCATTGGTGATTATCTGTCCCAGCACAAAGCTTATCCATTTTTCATCTGTCAGTACCCTTAAGGCTGTCTCCTCATATCTGACCGCCAGCTTTTTGGCTATGAATAGTCTGGCATATTTTCTGATATTTTCGCGGATTACCTTGTTTAGCGGTATTTCCGCAAAGCTGAAGTCATTTGTTGTGGATTTTATCTTCTGATACTGCAAAGCCATGTCCACATACTGTTCTACCGAAAAGAGCTGGTTTTGAAGCTCCCCCACCTCCTCTGTGGGCTCCATGCTCTGAAGGAGCACGTTCATGCCTGATATAGGCGTCTTTATCTGGTGCACCCAGATGTTATAGTACTGCTCCATGTCCTTTGAGCTTCTGGCTGATATATTTTCTGTGTCCACCCGGCTCTTTTCCTGAGCATGTATCAAATCCACATATCTTTCCTCAAGGATGTCCTTTGCCTCAACATTATAGCTTTGCTCTGACACCGGTCTCTTTAACAGGTCCTCCACCTGCTTCACTCTTGCCTTATAGCGAATAAGGTCAACTGTCATAATCACACCCAGTACAAAAAGCTCCAATATAAGAAGATAAGCCAGATCCTCCAAACAGACCTGGCTGACTAGCATAAAGCATCCTTCTATTAAAAATACGGCTGCAATTCCTGCCAGCACTCCCGCATGTCTTTTGAAATATTCCCTTAATATCATCCTAATTTGTACCCCATGCCTTTCTTGGTTGTAATCAAATCATTAAGCCCCATCTCCGCAAGCTTTTTTCTCAGCCTGTTTACGTTTACCGACAGGGTGTTTTCGTCTATGTAATCGTCGCTCTCCCATATCTTGGTCATGAGCATATCTCTGGTGACAATCTTTCCCTTATTTTCCAGAAGGGTCTGCAAAATCTTCAGCTCATTTCTGGTTAGGTCTGTCTTATTTCCGCTATAGGTAACTGTCGCATCGCCAAGGCTTAATACCATGCCTTCGTATTCCAGCCCATCACTTGTGTCCGAAAAATCATAGCTTCGGCGGATCATCGCCTGAATCTTCACTGTCAGCACATCCAAATCAAAGGGCTTTGCCACAAAATCATCACCCCCCATATTGACCGCCATGACTATATTCATATTATCAGAGGCTGATGACAGGAAAATAATCGGCACCTTGGAATCCTTGCGGATTTCCTGACACCAGTAATAGCCATTGCAGGCAGGGAGCTTAATGTCCATCAGTATGAGGTGGGGTTTGCAGGCCTTGGCCTCTGCTGCCACATTGGAAAAGTCAGAGACTAATGTCACCTCATAGTCCCAGCTTTCCAGGTGGTTCTTTACTGTTTTTGCGATTATTGGGTCGTCCTCGACCATGTATATTTTGTACATGTTTGTCCTTCCTGCTGCTTTATGTTGTCTTCGCTTTCATTGTCTAAACAAAACATTATCATTATTCCTGGTTCTGTTCAACTGTATTTTGCCGCAAAAAAATCAGGATACTCATGCGCATCCTGATTTTCCCACTTACACAAATTCTTATTTTACTTATATATTTACTACTATCTAATATTTATTATCCGCTATCTGCTATTTACTATTTTTCACTCCCCTGCGTCCAATAAAAATACATACACCGCCCATGCCTATTAACAGTACAAGAACAGGCATCATAATATTTGTTGCATCCCCAGTTTTTGCGGCAGATACACTGTCTGCCGGCTGGGCTGTCTGCTCCACATTTGTTACAGACGCTGCTGTATCATTCAGCTTGGTATCGCTTGGCTTTGTGTCACTTGGCTTTGTATCTCCCGGTTTTGTATTATCCGGGTCCTTATTATCTGGATTTTGACTGCCCGGATTCTGATTGTCCTTATTTTTGTCATCCTCTTTGCTCTCCCCCACTGTTACAGTAGTCTCAGCAAATTTTCCACCCTCATAATCCGCTGCCTTCACGAGGTATTTTCCATCACTCAGCTTAAAGTCCTCCGAGTACTTCTGGTCTGAAGCCACAGCTACAGACTTCATCTGAAGCATATTCTCTCCTGCTTCATCATACACAAATATTGCAACCGACAGTACACCGCTGTCTGCTGTACCGCTTACAGTTACTGTGCCATCCTTTACGCTTGCATCAATGGACGCTATTGTGCCTGCCATGGTCTTGTCTCCCGGCATAATGAGAATAAGAGCCAATGCCAGTGCAGGTAATATATTTCTTATTATTTTTCTCATGACTTTCCTCCCCTAATATACAACCTTGCGGGCTGCTATGTCGTAGTAGATACCAGAGCCAGAACCGATATAGCTTCCACCATAGCTGTCCCCTGTCAGTGCCTGGGCCCCTATTACATTAAATGCCACACCTGCTGCATCCTTCGGCACCTCAACTGAGTAGTTTGAATACCTGAGTCCTTTACCACCATAACATGAATATGTGCCATCCGGCAGTGGATTTCCAAAGCTGTCTGTTTTTATCGGGCTAAGCTCTGCCTTTTTAAGACTTGTTGTGCCATCGCTATTATAGATGGTTGCATAGACTTCATAATTTTTGTAATCAGTATTCTTATCATAGTAGAGCCTTGCTGTAACCTGTGGTGTCTCAGTCATGCCCGGTCCGAAATTATCGCTGGCTTTTAAGGCGATTCTCTCTACCCTTATGTAGTAGCTGCCATTTGCTGTTGTTATCTCAAAGAGCACATTATCAAAGAAATTGGACTTAAACTCTATATCGTAGCCCCCATCTGCATCCACTTTTCTAATATCTACTGCTCCGCCTGGCACTCCCAAGGCCTTAACTCCTGTAATCTCATTTGCCGAATTATAAGTCTTGGCAAAATGCACTGTGGACTCAAGCATAAAGGCTTCGTATACTGCCGGTGCTGCCTGTGTAGTTCCTGATATATCGATGGAATTGGAGGTCAGCATATTATCCCAAAAATCCGGGAAATATGTATAATCCGCTTCATTTACATTAAAATCCATTCCCTCAAAACTGTCTTTATCATAAATTGTGGCTCTGAATACCCTGTCTCCATTGGTGCAGATGGTACTGGCTCCGCTCACTGCCCCTGCCGGGTCTATGGCATAGGTTCTCTTTGTGGTCTCGTCTGCCTCCAAGTCTGCTGCAAGCTGGCTGTAGGCTGCATCCTTGTCCTTATAGGAATTAACAAAGTCTGCTGCCGAATCCCACATCCAGTAGTAATTTTTATTAGAAACACTGTAATGCTCGCCTGTGACATCATCTATTATGTCTGTGACCGGAATATATGCAATCTCAGGATATACGAACTTGTCCAAACCTGAAATTTTATAAAGGCATATAGTGTCTTCTGCCCCCTGCCATACAAAGTATACTGTTCCGCTGAAGCATGACTCACCACCTGTACTTTCCCCCGGTCCTGGGTTCTCACCTGGATTTGGATTCTCTCCTGGGTTCTGGTTCTCGCCTGGATTTGGATTCTCTCCTGGGTTCTGGTTCTCGCCCGGATTTGGATTTTCTCCCGGCTCCTGTCCTCCGGTTTGTCTTGCCCGGATGACCATTTTTAATTCTCCATTTGGGTATCCGCCCTCAGTCTCCCTGCTTGCCAGTGATGTGTGTCCATCAGTTACGATAAGTCTAACATTGAAACCATCCTCCGCATAAACCACCAGCTCCATAGTCTCTGAATCAAAGTTATCGCTTAATGTTAAATTGTCATTTAATCCAAGGTCTGCCTTGCCATCAGAAATAGCTGCACTGCTGGTCAGTGTTACTGTTGACCCATTCACCGTATAGGAAACTGTGTCACCTGAAATCTGTCCATCAGTGAAATTAATGGTATGAACATCCTGGTTATTCTCCGGTGCTTCGCCTTCTGCTCTTGCAGTCTGTGAATTTGCAAATACTGCAATAATTATCAGTGCAAGACTAAGCAGCCATGCAATATGTTTCTTACATTTCATACAAAATTACCTCCCATGTAAATAATAAAGAAATTTTAGCACTTTTCTACTATTTACAGGGAGGTGACAAATGTCTCAATCTTAATTTTATGCACTTTTCTGGCTCATTAATTTACACAAGCACTAATATTTCATGGAGATTACTTAGTCCAGTTATGGTAATAATGGATAAGCTCTGTCCTGGATGAAGTATTGGTTTTCTCATTCATTTTATCAATATGTCTGTATAAGCTGGCTCTGGATAAGGCAAGCTTCCTGGATATACTGCTCACGCTGTCATTATTAGTCAAAAGCTCATTCATTATCTCCGCTTCCCGCTCTGTAAATGAGTGTTCCTCCACAAACAGCTCAAAGCTATTGCTTTTCGCCTTTGTCTCATACTCCTTAAGGGCTTCCTCCTTTACAGACTCTCTTTCCCTATCCCTTATAGCTGTGACAAAAGGTACATAATAGACTATAATCGCACAGGTTATACACGTCAAAAGCACAATAGCAACAATCAAAATTGCCATAATGCTTCCACTGTTTAAAAGAGATACAGTAAAGGCTGTTGACACTATTGCGCACAGATTATTAACTGCACGTCCCATTCCTGCCCACAATCTCGGCATTTTGGTATAGTAGGATATATCCATAAAGGAAACCATGAAAAATACCACAAAAAAACCTGCGGAAATATAAAAGACTATAAGCCCAAATACAAAGCTGCCTCCAAGCTTGATAACCACAATGGAAATGACAGACAGCATGGTAATCACATACATGATCAGGGGCATAAACCTCCTGTTTTTCAAATCATAGACACAGCCTGCCACAATACTGCTCACAGCCAGAAGTAGTCTCGGCCATTGCCCGATATTAAACTCTCCTGCTGAGTGTACCAGGGTGACTGCATTGTCCAGCGTTGAGAAAATCAGTGTCATCAAAAATACACATAGGCACAGGGCAGTCAGAGGTATTGCAGGGCTTTTAATTTTTATTATATCCTGATTTAAGTTTTGTGTCATGTTGTCACAATTATCCGCAAGCTTAAATATACAGCCCACAAAGGCAAGCATAAAGCATGATATTACAATAGCTTCAAGCCTCTCGCCCCTGACCCAGTTATTATTGCAATACTGTATGAAAATCCCCAGAGCATATGCTATTCCCACAAGCTTGCCAAGACTGGCATAATTTTCTACTGCTCTGGATGCGAAATAGCAGACCGCACTGCCTGCCACTCCCATGATTACAAAGCAGACGATTCCGCCGGTATAGATTGCCAGCCTGCTGCAGTGTCCCATAATGACAAAGACACAGCCTATGCTTACAAACATTGCGGCACAGGCCAGGATTCTCTCTGTTTTTTTGCTTAAATATTTATGTAAAAAAGCATATAGCACAAAGCCTGCCACACTTGCCCCCAGCACCAGATTCTGTGCGTTGACCACCTCTGTGCTGCCTGCCACCAGTGCCATCATGTCATCAAACATGTACTCGGTACACAGAAAGCAGAAGCTAAAGATTGCAAGCGTTATAACAGGCAGGATTGATTTCTTTTGCTGCATTGTATAGGTAGACCTCCGTGAGTAAAGATTCTGCATTTTTATCTGGATACTCCCAGTTTCACCATTAATGCTTCCTGCAATACTTTAGAAACATTAATATGTGCCTTTTCCGCTTCCAGATTTAACCAATTTGGAAGTGTCACATTTCTACGCACCGTTTTATTATCCACTTTACGTCGATACTCATCAAAATTAATATCTACAAATGACACACACCCTGTTCCTTCTTCTGCAAAGGTTCCCTGTGACACATCAATGCCATTCAATGCGCTTGGTTCTGGTAAATCTATTCCTTTATCCTGATATGAAATTCCCTTTAATCCAATCGCATCTCTTGCCATTTCAACCGCATCTGCCATTCCATATCCTTCTGTTAAAATATCTAAATCCGGTACCTCTATCAATACTGTATCCTTTTCATCATTTAATGATGTAAATATTACTGGATAAACCTGTTTCATATAATCAGCCTCCATTCAATCTTATAATCCCCATTTTCTTAGAATTGCTTTTGCCAATCTTTCATTTACTTCCTTATGCCTTGGTATCTGCTCTACATCTGAGCCTCTTACATACACATCATGATTACCACCATGACGCTCAAATTTGAACCCCACAGACTCCAACTTTTTTACAAGGTCTCTCTGTTTCATCCCTTCTCCACCTCTAATTATATTATACACATTTAGTGTGTATAATCAACAAAATTATGCGTATTTAATACACATAATGTATAACATTACTCCCCACTACTTTTGACTCTAATTTTTCAAAATATCTGAAAACTTCTTTTTCAGGAAAAATCTGTACTCAGGATGATCTTCACTTGAATTGTATTGCTCCACAATCGTCTTGTGGAGCCATTCCTTTCTCGATTCACTGCTGATAAAATCCTTATATCTGGCAATAACAATCTTACCCGTTCTCTCTGCTTCAAGCAGTTCCTTATAGGCATCTGCTACATACTCGCAGGAATCAACCACTGTATTTTTAGCAGATACATAGGCATTCGGAATCTGTATGTCTATTTCATCATAAGGATCAATCTTTTCACACATATAGATATAGCCCTGCACACCCTTGTAAGTATCCTTCAGTGCATTTGGATAGTATTCTTCAAAGCGGAGCCTGCCATCTTTCTCAAAGCCATAGGACCCCCATTTTGACCATACCCCTGAGTAGTCAAACTTTTCCTCTTTGCACAGCTTTTCAACTGCATTGCTTAAGTATACAAGTACGTTTTCCCTCTTGTCTGAAAAATATATCAGAGGGGTGTTGTGATTTGATACTCTTGGTTCTAAAGTCTTAATGTTTGCTGTGTTTGATGCATGATAGAATGTCATACTTGTTCCTTTCTTTATTTTTCTTTTAAT
>ERZ1034946.422-NODE-422-length-22256-cov-46.903248_pt1 | contig 22256 bp, 19 predicted proteins | sample MGYA00520591_ERZ1034946 | MGnify/ENA primary metagenome ERZ1034946 (study PRJEB33766, sample SAMN09781753) | gut metagenome | biome: gut microbiome | host: Homo sapiens | place: Madagascar | study: EMG produced TPA metagenomics assembly of the PRJNA485056 data...
ATATATTTTCCCAAGAATTTGTCGTAAAAATGTGGTCAAATCAAGAAAATCGAGTAAGAAAGAGAATGTTACGCCATGCACAGCTCGGGAATAAATTCCCTCGCTGTAGGGCTGTCGCCCTATACATTTTCATGAAGAAGCCCTCTTTATCAAGCAAGCTTGAAAGAGGGCTTCTTCACGAACGCAAAAGCCATCCCATAAGGGATAGCGCTTTATCAAGCAAGCTTGAAAGAGGGCTTCTTCACGTAAATGTGCATGGCTCGTAGCGTTCACAAAATTTTCACAAAAAATTAGCACTCTCCTCTTGACAGTGCTAACAAACAGGTGTATAACATAGTCAGAACAAAGGAAGAGAACAAAAGAAGAACCAAGAGATCAGAAAAGATTTCAGAAGTAAAAGTTCTGTGAGTTCTCCGAACATCCCAGTTCCAAAGAAACAAGGTAATAAAGCATGAGATATCCACAAGAAAGCGGATACCGTAGAAAAAGGAGAGATGACTTATGTTGATGCCTAGTATTTTTGGAGAAGATTTATTTGATGATTTGTTTGATTTACCATTTTATGATGACAGTAAGGCTGAAAAGAAATTGTATGGCAGACATGCAAAGAACCTTATGAAAACAGATATCAAGGAAATGGACAACGGCTACGAGCTGATTATTGATTTGCCTGGATTCAAGAAAGATGAGATTAAGGTATCGTTAGACAATGGATATTTGTCCATCGCCGCTGCAAAAGGTCTTGATCAGGATGAGCAGGAGAAAGATACCGGCAAGTACATCCGAAGAGAACGTTATGCAGGTTCCTGCGAGCGCAGCTTCTATGTTGGTGATGATATGACAGAGGAAGATATCAAGGGCGAGTTCAAACATGGTATCTTAAAACTGTTTGTTCCAAAGAAAGAAGCAAAGGCAGCAGTACCGGAACGTAAATTCATCGCAATTGAAGGATAATTATTTTGTACAGAAAGTAACCTACAGACCGGAAAGCCTATAGGCATTGGAAAGGAAGGATACATTATGGCAGACAAAAATCCAAAACATATGTTAAAGAAAAAACAGGTAAAAGCAAAAGATAAGAAAAAACATATTTATGAATAAACAGTCAGAAATGAATGGGAGGCATCGCACTTTGGTGTGATGCCTTTCTTGTTTTGCAGGGAAAAGGAGGACAAAATGAGAGAAAAACAGAAACAGCCAGCATCATTTCAGCCGGACAGGATTTTGTCCTACTTTAAAGCGGAATGGAAAGTACTTCTGGCGGTGACAATATCCGGTCTGATCTATAATGTAGGACTGCTTGCAGGACCGTGGTTCGAAGGAAAAATGACCGGCTGTCTTGTGGACATTTTAAGAGGTGCCGGACAGTTTGGCGATATGCTGATTCTTGTGTTAAGCTATGTGGCAGTGATCGTGATCGTGCAGAGTTCGAGATATATCAAGCGTTTTTATGTCCGCCGTTTTGCCAATAATGTAAACCGCAGGATGAAGGAAATCCTCTATGGAAGCCTTGTCAGAAAAAGCAGGGCAAGTCTTAAGGAAGAGGGCGAAGGCAATGTCATGACGAAAGCAATCCTCGACGTGGATGACTGTGTGGAGGGAATGCGGAAATTTACGACGGAAATTTTTGATACAGGTGTGGCACTGGCAGCCTATGCCGGAATGCTTTTGTGGTATGACTGGCGGCTGGCGCTCTTATGTATGCTGTTTCCTCCGATCTCTTACATGACCGCAGAAAAAATGAAAAAAAAGATCCAGAGAACCGGGGCTGCCTACAAGGAACAGTCCGGTGCGCTGAGCACGGCAACGTTAGACCGTGTAGAAAATGCGATCACATACCGTGTTTTCGGGCGTGAAAAAGAAAGACAGAATGCATATGAAGAAAATTTGTCTGCGTATGAAAGATCAGCCGTGAGGGCAAATATCTGGAACACGGCAATGCCACCGGTGTATCGCGTCATCTCCATGGCAGGTGTGCTGTTCATTTTGTATTTCGGACAGAAAAATGTGTTGGGAACCGACTGGCGTGCATGGGGCATTGCGGCGTTTACCACATTTTTGTCGTGCTTTGTGAAACTTTCCGTGAAGTCGTCAAGCGCTGCGAAGCTGTTCAATGCGGTACATAAAGCACAGGTTTCATGGAACCGTATCAAACCGCTACTGACACAAAAAGATGAGAGAACTGCGATTGAAGATCAGACAGCAGAAAATCATGCCAGGGAGTGTAAGGAAAAAAACGACACAGTCCCAGCAGGCAAAACAGAGACAACAGTGCAAAAAATACAGATCAGTCATCTGAATTTTGCTTATTTGGATGGAAAGAAAATTTTAGACGACATTTGTCTTTTCGCAGAAAAAGGACAGATCATCGGTATTACCGGGGCGGTTGCATGTGGTAAGTCAACGCTTGGAAAAGTATTTTTGTGTGAATATCCTTATGAGGGACAGATTCTTGTGGACGGCACAGATTTGCAGGCTATGGACGAGGCAGACCGCACGAAGCGGATCGGTTATCTTGGACATGATCCGGAGTTGTTTTTTGACAGTGTGGAAAATAATATTCTGCTCGGTGAGAAAAAAGAGGCAGACGATTACTTAAAGGCAGTGTGCATGGAACAGGAAGTTGCAGAGATGGAGGATGGAAAACAGACCGTGGTTGGAAATGGCGGAGTGCGTCTCTCCGGCGGTCAGGCAAAGCGTCTTGCACTTGCAAGGACACTCTGCCACAAAAAGCCGGTTCTGATTCTGGATGATCCTTTTTCGGCACTGGACAAAAACACGGAAAAACAGATTTTTGCCAATTTGAAACAGCAGACGAAAGACAATATTGTATTCTTAATTTCTCACCGTTTATATCTGTTCCCGCAGATGGATCAGGTCATCTGGATGGAAGATGGAAAGGCGGTGGCCGGTACACATGAAGAAATTCTGGAAAAGATACCGGAGTATCGCAGTCTGTATGAGACACAGAGCGATGAAAGAGAGAATGCGAAAGTGGAAACGGAAAATAGAAAAACAGTTTCTGAACATACAGAGGAAAGGAGGAGTGACAGATGAGACAGAAAAGACAGGTAAAAAGTGTGATCCTGGAAACAATCAAAAAACAGAAAATGCTGTCTGCCGGAATCCTGACCGCAGTGATCGGAGCAGTTGTGGCAGCGCTGATTCCGCCGCTGATCCTTGCAAAAATCATCGATACAGTGACAGCCGGTAATGAGGCGGCGTTTTCTGTGATCCTTCTCTATTTTGTCCTGCTCGCACTTACCGGAATATTGGAAGCTGCGAGGGAAGGACTCCTGACGGTGTTTGGCCAGAAAATCACACATGCACTAAGAAGCAGCCTGATGGATAAATTTGTAAGTCTGACGGCAGACAGCGTGAATAAGCAGGAGCCGGGAACACTGGTGTCACGGTTTGTCGGGGATGTTGACACGGTGGAAAATCTGTTTACCTCCGGGATTATCAGTATGTTTGCGGATGTATGTAAGATTATCAGTATCCTTGTCGTGATCTGGTTTCAAAACCGTGGACTGACGCTGGTATTGCTGGTGTTGCTGCCGTTTTTATTCTGGTTTACCAGACATGTCCAGAAAAATATGCTGGCGGCGCAGATTGAAAACCGAAAGGCTGTCGGACGGGCATCCGGTCATGTGCCGGAGACGCTTCACAATATCCGCACAATCCATTGTCTTGCAAAGGAAGCATACATGGAAGAGCGTTACGACACTTATATCGGGGAGAGTTATGCAGCGATGGAGCGCACCAATTTTTATGATGCGGTTTACTCCCCGGTGATACTGATATTGAATGCGGTGGTTGTTGCAGTTGTCATGCTGCTTTCCGCGTCCGGAAACCACACGGTACTGACCTTCTTTGGAATGTCTGCCGGAACTGCGGTTGCGGTCATCAACTATATCTCACAGATATTCTCCCCGGTGGAGAGCCTCGGAATGGAGATTCAGACGATTCAGTCTGCGATTGCCGGAATCCACAGGATCAATGAATTTTTTGCACTTGAGGAGAAGCAGATAGTGGAAAAAGACAGCGAGACAGTAGCAGAAGAATGCGTGGAACAGATGGCTGGGGGACACTCAGAAAATAAAACAGCAGATGTTCCGTTTGTCGAGTTTCGGGATGTGACCTTCGGTTATGATGAACATGTCGTTTTAGACCATTTGAATTTAAAGGTCATGGACGCGGAGCAGGTAACACTCGCAGGACGAACCGGGGCAGGAAAAAGTACGATTTTAAAACTTCTCTTAGGACTTTACGAACCGCAGGGCGGAGAGGTTTTGATCCACGGAAGACCGGCAGTGACAGTCCGGGAGGAAGAGAAACGGAAACTGTTCGGCTATGTAGAACAGACCTTCCACATGGTTCCGGGAACGGTGCGCGATCAGATCACGCTGTATGATGAAACCATTCCGGCAGACCGCGTAAAAGCAGTGGCAGAGCTGACCGGGTTAGACGATGTGATAGAAAGCTCTGAAAACGGATATGACACGAAATGCACACCGGAGTTATTCTCGCAGGGACAGTGGCAGCTCTTATCCATTGCAAGAGCCGCAGTGGCGGAACCACAAATGCTGCTGTTTGATGAGATCACGGCGAATCTGGATGCAGAGACGGAAAAGGCAGTGTTACTGGCGTTAAAGCGTGTAGCGAAAGACCGCACTGTCATTTCCATCTCACACAGAACTTCAGCAGAATTAGGACGTATTATTTATCTCTGATTTTTCTTCACAAAATATCCAATCAGGTAGCAGACGACAGCAACCACCATGCCATTGATGATGGTTGCGGTGAATCCACTCTTCATAGCTGATCGGAAGTGGATAACCAAGCTTTTCTTCTAAAAGTTTGTGGAAATCAATCTGACCGCGCGGGCAAGGATGCCTTCCCAGAAAGCAAGCACTTCCTCTACATGTTCATGGATCTCGTAACGTCTTGCACCATGATTGCGGTAAAAATCTGTGACATAGCGCAGACAGTGGATCAAGGTTGCACCGCTGGCAATGATGTCGCCGATCATTAACGTACTGTCCGGAACCAAAACGACATCATTCCAATGCTCCATGAGCTCCTCCTTTTGTATGCAATCATTTTTTCACTGCCAACTATTATAGCTTGTGTTGCGTGGTTATGCAATGAAATCTTTCTGTCCCTGGCGCATATGTTTCTGGTATTGTTTGGGAGAAACATGCAGGTATTTGGCAAACTGTTTGATAAAGTAACTTGTGGTACAGAAACCGACCGCAGATGCAATCTCCGTCACGTTCTGGGTAGTGGAGACTAACAGTTTTTCCGCTTCCCGGATGCGGATCTCATTCAGGTAATCACTGAAATTCATATGCAAAAGCCGGTTGAAACTTCTGGAAAAATAGCTGTAGCTCAAATTGCAGAGTTTTGCCATGTCCGCTGCGCTGATAGATTTTTCATAATTGGTGATCATGTAGGTCAGGGCTGGGGAGAGCTGCTGTTTTAACTGCTGGTTTTCAAAATCTTCGAGAAGCGGTTCTTCGCCATTTGCATGCCAGTAGCGCAGCAGCCACAGAAAAATACCGCCAATGTGATTTTTAATTGCAAGCTCGTAGCCGTATTGTTTTTCCTCGGATTCCCGGATAATCCCGTTCATAAGTCCGGGGATGGCAGAGTGTTTTGCATTTAATATGGAAGAAGAAATTACTTTTTCATAAATGCTGTTTTCGGTGATAAATGGAAGCAGATATTTTAACTCAAAGTGGCTCTGCGTCATGCCGTCGTAAATGAGTTCCGGGAGAAAACGAACCACGATATAAGAGCCGCCCTCTGATGAGAGCGCGTCGATCTGGTGCACTTCCCTGGAATTGATCAGTACAAAATCCCCTGCCGCAAATTCGTGGTAAATTCCGTTTAAATAAATACGGAAATGACCGGAAAGCGCATAGAGCATTTCAATATAATAATGAAAATGAGCGGGAAATACATTGCCCGGTTTCTCTGCTTTTTCAATATGACAGAGATACTGGCAGGCGATGCCGTCAATATATTGTTTTCTTTCCTCCGGATAATCCATAGAAAACCTCCAATGACAAAATTGTTATATTTTTGAATAGAAAAATTATAGCATGGAAGAGCAGATTTTACTAGAATATGTAATGTGAAAGAAAACATTTTAAAATAAAAACAGAAACGTATTTGGAGGAAGCAGATGAGTATGAGTACAATCGGAGTACCATTGGAAGGATTTGGAGCATATTGCAGGGCGGCAGCCGCAGAGGGAGCCGTTTTATTGAAAAATGAAGGTCACATGCTCCCATTGAAAAAGGAAGAGATGGTGTCTGTGTTTGGAAGATGCCAGTTTGAAACTTACCGCAGCGGAACTGGTTCCGGCGGAGCTGTCAACGTGCCTTATGCGGTGAATATTTATGATGGAATGAGAGAGAGCGGCATCTTTACTTTGAATGAGGAGCTGGCAGACATTTACAGAGCGTGGTTAAAAGACCACCCGTTTGACAACGGCGGTGGCGGCTGGGCAGCAGAACCGTGGCACCAGAAAGAGATGGTGATCACAGAGGAGATTGCGGCAGCCGCAGCAGAAAAATCAGAGAAAGCGATTTTTATTATCGGACGTACTGCTGGCGAAGATAAGGATTATGCAAATGAGGCGGGCAGTTATCTTCTGACACCGGAAGAACTCGAAAATCTGAAAGTTCTGACAGAGCATTTTGAGCAGGTCGCAGTGCTTTTGAATGTGTCGAATATCATTGACATGAGCTGGCTTAAGAATTCTGTATACAAAGATCATATCCGTTCCGTGCTCTATATCTGGCAGGGCGGCATGGAGAGTGGAAATGCAGTGGCGGATGTTTTGAGTGGAAAAGTGTCTCCAAGTGGAAAACTCACGGACACGATCGCATGTTCACTGGCAGATTATCCGGCGGCGAACGATTTCGGAGACACTGTGCGCAATTTTTACACCGAAGATATTTATGTGGGATACCGCTATTTTGAGACATTCTGCCCGGAAAAAGTCATGTATGAGTTCGGGTTTGGACTTTCCTATTCGAAGTTTGACATTGAAATTTTAAAAGCAGAGACGGTTACAGAAGAATCCGAAGTCGGAGGTGCCTGGGGCAGTCACGGAGTATCGATTGATAATGGAACATGTGCAGGAAAAGAAGTGCAGATTACCATCTGTGTGAAAAATACAGGAGACTGCAGGGGAAAAGAGGTCGTACAGGTCTATGTGCAGGCACCGCAGGGAAAACTTGGAAAACCGGCGAGAGAATTAAAAGCATTTGCAAAGACAAAGGAGCTGGCTCCGGGAGAAAAACAGGAAATGACACTGCACATTCCGGTAAAAAATCTTGCTTCATATGATGATTCCGGTGTGACAGGCCACAAGTCCTGCTATGTATCAGAGGCAGGTGCTTACGTATTCCATGTGGGTAATAGTGTGCGGAATACGAAAATCGCAGATGTGGATGGAAAAGGAGCATACATCGTAAAAGAACTTTGCGTGACGGAAGCCCTGCAGGAAGCACTCGCACCGATGGAAGCATTTGAACGCATCCGTCCGGGACAGAGCCGGGAGGATGGAAGTTATGAACAGGAAAAGGAGGCAGTGCCACAGCAGACGATCCGGTTGCAGGAAAGGATTGAAAAGCATTTACCGGAGCAGCTTGCAATCACCGGAGACAAAGGAATCCGTTTTTCGGATGTCGCAGAGGGAAAGGCAGCTTTGGATACATTTATCGCGCAGTTTACCAAAGAGGAGCTTGCCACGATCGTGCGAGGGGAAGGAATGAGCAGTCCGAAAGTAACACCGGGTACGGCATCCACATTTGGAGGTGTCAGCGACCGCCTGTATGAATATGGAATCCCGGCTGCCTGCTGTGCAGACGGACCTTCCGGTATCCGTATGGAGAGCGGATTGAAGGCAACACAGCTTCCGATCGGAACACTGCTTGCATGTTCGTTTAACATTCCAATGATGGAAGAACTTTATGTGATGGAAGGAAAAGAGCTGGTTGCAAACGAAGTGGACACTCTGCTCGGACCTGGAATTAATATCCACCGCTATCCGTTGAACGGACGCAATTTTGAGTATTTCAGTGAAGATCCTTATGTGACCGGATGTTTTGCGGCAGCAGTGACAAGGGGAATCAAAAAAGGCGGCTCTTTTGCAACGGTGAAGCATTTTGCAGCCAACAACCAGGAGACGGCAAGACATACGGTAGATTCCGTTGTGTCAGAGCGCGCACTGCGTGAGATTTATCTGAAAGGATTTGAGATTGCAGTCAAAGAGGGGGAAGCATCCTCTATTATGACATCCTATAATCCAATTAATGGACACTGGACATCGTCTAATTATGATTTAAATACCACGATCTTAAGAGGAGAGTGGGGGTATGAAGGCATTGTCATGACCGACTGGTGGGCAAGTGTCAATGATGTTGTAAAAGGTGGCAAGCAGGATCATCATGCACTTTCTTCGATGGTGCGCTCCCAGAATGACCTTTATATGGTAGTCAACAATAACGGCGCGGAAATCAATGCCATGGGCGATGATATTTTGGAGGCACTGGACAATGGAAAGCTGACCATTGGGGAGTTGCAGCGCTCTGCAAAAAATATCTGTCGGTTTATTTTAAATGCTCCGGTTATGAAACGTCCGTTAAGACCGTTGGAGGAAGTGAAGGCATATGAGCCGTTGCAGGGGGATATCACGGAAGTGTCAGATACGAAGGAAAAAGATAATGAAATACAATTGGTGAAAGACAAAGAATCTGAAAAAATGATAAGAATCGTCCCGGAAGATAAAGTGTCACAGAAAATTTATGTAAACCAGTCTGGTATATACAATGTTGTTGTAAAATTTATTTCTCCGCAGTCAAATCTGGCACAGGCAGCCGCAAACCTCTATCTCAACGATGAATTATTCTTCACATTGCAGACGAGCGGCACGGAAGGCAGACCGAACACGCAGAAGATTTGCCGTGTGGAATTAAAACAGGGATACTACGAGATCAAAACAGAGGTTGTGAAACCGAAGCTTGAGATGGAGTGGATTCAGCTATGGTAATATGGAAATGATAGCAACTCAATTTTTGAGGAAATTTAAATATGTCCGCCCCGGGAGCATGAACATCCAAGCCGGCATAAAAAACGGTATCAAATTGCTAATTTGTCAATGCTGCTTTTAAGCTTCTTTGATTGTCTGTGTTCATTCAACAAATGGACAGTCACAAAAGATTGTGCGTCTATGAAATTCTTTCTTCGCGATTGAATCGTGTGTAAGTTAATACAGCCTCCCAGCAGAAGACAGTGCAAAAATCATTCGTTTACATTTGATTTTTGCACTGAATAACCAATGCTGGGAGGCTGTATTTACTTACGCTAGATTCATGAGCAGAAAGAATTTCATAGGCGTACAATCTTTCGCGACAGTCCATTTGGGAATGTACACAAACTTTAAGCTTAAAAGCAGCATTTACAAATTTACGCAATTTTCACAACGTTTTTTATGCCGGCTCGGATATTCATGCTCCCGGGGCGGACATATAAACTGTCGTTACAAAAATTGAACTGCTACGCTTCCACAAGCTGCAGGTCGTACAATTTCCGGTACAGTCCGTTCTGGGCGAGAAGTTCCTGATGGGTGCCGGCTTCCTCGATCTGCCCCTGATGCATGACAATGATCTTGTCAGCATGCTGGATCGTGGAAAGTCTGTGTGCAACCATAATCGTAGTTCTGCCCTCCATGAGTTTTGCCAGAGCACTTGTGATAAGTGCCTCGGTCTCCGTGTCGATATTGGCAGTTGCCTCGTCTAAGACAAGGATGGTCGGATCATAAGCTAAGGTTCTTGCAAAGGAGAGTAACTGTCTTTGTCCGGCGGATAAGGTGCTTCCGCGCTCTGTGACAGGGGCATCATAGCCGCCCGGCATTTTTTCGATAAAGGAATCTGCGTGCACGATCTCTGCGGCACGTTCCACGTCCTCAATGGAAATATTCTCATTGTCCAGTGAAATATTGCTCTTAATATCCCCGGTAAAAATAAATACATCCTGCTGAACCTGCCCGATCGCAGCGCGCAGCACGTCAGTATCAATGTCTTTGATGTTTACGCCATCGATTAAGATCTCACCTTTCTGGATGTCAAAGTATCGTCCAATCAGATTTAAGATGGAAGATTTTCCGGCTCCGGTAGCACCGACAAATGCAACTTTTTCGCCCGGTTCGATGACGAAACTGATGTCTTTTAAAATATAATCGTCCTTCTCGTAGGCGAACCATACATGACGGAATTCGATGCGTCCTTTGATGTTGACTTCCACCGGGTGCGCTGGTTTTACAATGTCCGGTTTCTCGTCTAAAATGGAGAAAATTTTTCCGGCAGAGGCGAGAGAGGACTGCAATGTACCAAACTGTTCCGCAAGTTCCTGGATCGGATCAAAAAACGAGGAAATATAGGTGATAAAAATAAACAGCGTTCCGAGCGAGAGCGTTTGGTTTAACACCCCGGCACTTCCGGTTCCAATCACAAGCATCATGGCAAGCACGGACACCAGATAAATGGATGGACGAAAAATCGCAAATGTCATAACCTCACGCCAGTTTGCCTTGTATAAATCTTCGGATTTCTTTTCAAACTGTGCATATTTTTCCTCTTCCCTTGCAAAAATCTGGATGAGCTTCATGCCGGAGAGGTGTTCCGATAAAAATGTGTTTAAGTCGGTAATGCGGTTTCTTGTAAGCTCGTATGCCTTTCTTGACATAAAGCGGAAAAAGAAGGTCAGCACTGTGACAAGCGGCAGAAGTGCAAAGGATACGAGAGCCATTTTGACATTAATGGAGAGCATGACAACGGCATATCCGATAATTTTTACAATGTTTTTAAATAGTTTTACCAAAATGGTGGAGAAAAGTTCATTGACCGCTTCGGTGTCGTTGGAGACACGGGTGACAAGTTTTCCCACAGGCGTATTGTTGAAAAAGTTTAACGATAAGCTGTGAATGTGGGTAAATACCTCCTCACGCATCTGGTAAATAATCTCCTGTCCCATTTTCTGCAAAATCCAGGTGTCTAATGCATTTAAGACAAATCCGGTGAGCAGAAGCAGCAGATAGAGGGCGGCCGCTTTCAAAATGCCGGTAAAATCATAATGCCGCAGATTTTTTAAGTCGTCCCTTGTGAGAGGCGTTGTACTTTGGTTTACATAAGATGAAAGTGTGGCGGCATCTGCATTTTTTAATGCATCACATTCTTCGGATGAAAGATTTTCTGCCATATAATATTGATTATTATATAGAAGGATCTGATCGTAATTCTGTCCGTCTGCCGCTTCAAAATCTCTCGTCAGGTAAGTGTCATGATAAGGAACAGCACCCGGCGCATCCGCAGTGGTTTCGATGTACGGTGCGTAATAGCCGTTGATATAATCATCGATCGCATCACCGATGACGATCGGGCGGTAAAGTTCTACCACGATGATAAAGAGGACGAGGACTGTCGCAGCAGTCATAACCCATTTGTGCGGTTTTAAATAGGCCAGTAAACGTTTCATAGTTATGCGTCCTCCTTTCCTGTTTTTGCAGCTGGATGATCCTGTCTGATGAGCGCTTTTCCGGCTTCACCGTGGATGGCTTCTAACTGCTGTTTTTCAAACATATCGTAATAAATGCCGTGTTCTGCCATAAGGGAATCGTGATTTCCAATCTCGGCGGCGGTGCCGTCCTCTAACACCATAATGATATCCGCATTCTGGATCGTCGAGATGCGGTGCGCAATGAGAATGGTCGTTTTGCCTTCCCGGTTTTTCTTTAAATTGGTTAAAATGTGTTCCTCGGTGTCGGTATCGACAGCGGAGAGGGCATCGTCTAAAATCAGGATCGGTGCATTTTTCATCAGTGCCCTGGCAATGGAGCTCCGCTGTTTCTGACCGCCGGATAAGGTGACACCGCGCTCACCTACAATTGTCTCATAACCATCCGGGAACTGGACAATATTTTCATGGATGCAGGCAGCGCGTGTTGCGGACTGGATGGCTTCCATATCCTCATTTTCAGCGCCAAATGCGATATTGGATTTCAATGTGTCCGAGAACAGGAAGTTATCCTGCGGAACGTATCCGATATTTTCACGCAGTGTTTTTAAAGGAATGGTGTTAATGTCCTTTCCATCAATGAAAAGCATGCCCGGTTTCGTGTTGTAAAGGTGCAGCAGGAGATTTACCAGTGTGGATTTTCCATTTCCGGTGCGCCCGATGATCGCAAGCGTTGTTCCAGCAGGCACATGCAGGGTGATGTCGTTTAAAGTCGGTTCGCTGTGACCGCGGTGGATGAAGGTAAGGTGATGAAAATCAATTTCGCCCTTAATGTCGTCCACATCCTTTGTTTTGTCGGTGTCTGCAATGGCAGGCTGTTCTTTGAAAATCTCTTGGATCCTTCGGATGGAGGCAGCACCCTGCGAAAACATATTGACGGAATCCCCGCAGGCTAACATCGGCCAGACAAGCATGTTAATATACTGGTTAAAAGCGACAAAGCGTCCAAGCGTGATGTCCCCGACCAGCGCAAGATAGCCGCCGTAAATGAGCGTAAGCAGCGAGGAAAGCCCGATGATGACATCCAGAAGCGGAATGACGATCGACTGGATCTTTGCAATGCTTAAGTTCTTTTCCATGGTGTTTTCGTTTTCTTTTAAAAAGTGGTAACGCTGTGCCTTCTCACGGACAAACGCCTTGATGACACGGATACCGGAAAAGCTTTCCTGCACGTAGTCGGTGAGATCGGAAACCGCCTCCTGCCTTGCAGTAAAGCGCGGACGGATGATTTTTCCATAATAAATCTCGCCAAATAAAATGAAAAGCATTGGGATGACTGCGATCAGTGTCAGCTTCACGCTGACATAATACATCATCTGGAAAATGACCATAAGGGTCATGACGGAGGCGTCAAACACACAGATGACGGCAGGCCCGATCGCCATGCGGATCGCGTTCAGATCGCTGGTAAAACGTGTCATCAGGTCACCGGTCTTGTGTTCGTTGTAATATTCCACATCCATTTTTTCCAGATGGGAAAACATGTCGTTTCTCAGCTCTTTTTCGATGGAGCGGGAAGCTCCAAACAGGAAGTACCGCCAGAAGAAACGGCCGACCGCAAGCAGCAGTCCAAGCAGAAACAGGTAAAGCAGATTTAATTTGACTCCGCTCCAGTCAAGGCTGTGGGCGGTGAGTCCGTCGGTGATGACACCGGTAAGTTTCGGAATAAAAATATTGGCAAAGTCAACCACAAAAAGCGTGATGATACCAAGCGTATACTGGACCTTATGCCGTTTGATATACTGAAAGATAAATTGGAAAGCGTTCATAAATAAATCTCCCTTAATAATGTCCTGCGGTAAACGGTTTTACGGAACTACCATAAAACCGCAGAGTATCTTCTATTCTATACTTCTTAAAGCAAAGTTGCAACCTGTGAAAATAAAATGATATACACGGAAACAGCCGTGTGCCTGTCTGGATTTGTAAGAAGCCGGGGGAAAAGAGCACATAAAAAAAGTTTTCCTGCAAAAATCCTGAAAACAGATATTTCTACAGAAAAACCTCTTTTTTATTTATACATCGCACAGATCAGATTGTATCACAGGAAACAAAATACTTAATCACATCCGAGCAGAATGTCGACCGCATGCTGTAACTCAGGGCGATTGCGGTAGGCGTAGATGATCTCACGCTCATGATAAGTCAGGGAAGCTGCCGGATCATCAGGCTGGTCGTAACCGAAGGAGTTCAGGATGTCCGGGATTTTGTATATCTCGCACAGCAAGAGCAGTGTGTCCGCCGTCGGCTGTGCCTGTCCGCTTTCCCAGCCATAAATCGTCTTCGGTGCAACATCAATATCATGTTCCATCAGCCTGATCGATACGTCTTTCACTGAGTAATGATTTCGTTTTCTATATTCTTTTAACACCTTTGGAATTAATTCATTTCGCATAAAAATCCCCTGTTTCTGAAATTTAAAAAGTTATTATGGTTATCATATCTCACATATTTTAGACCGTCAATTAATTCTGATTATATGGGAAAATATGGTTGAAAGTCTTGAATTATAAGAATATAATGTGCGTAAGCAATGAGCAGTGCCAATCGAGAATATGTAGACCGAACATGCTTGCATGATGAGGTCTGCATATATCGGGAAGAACACATGAGAAAAGGAGCGGAGCGCATGAATAAATCCAGAGTGACAGAATATATCCTTGCTTATATGCAGGAAAAAGGAATTTCAGCATCTGAGATTTCAGAACAGACACAAGTTCCGGAAGAAAAACTGCATCCGGATTATAAAGAACCTCTGCTTGCCGAAGAGTTTTTAGAGCTTTGTGTTTTTTTACAGTTATCACCGGAAGCGATTGCAAAAACGATAAGAAAATGATGAAAAAGAGAATAAGAAAAACTTCCCTGATCCATACTAAAAGAAAAAGAAAGTGTGGATACGAGTATGCAGAAGGGAAAACAGAGCCTCTGTTTTACAGAGGCTCCTTTTATTATCAGCACAGCCAACATTGTTGGAAAAAAAGAGGGAGAAGGTCCTCTGGCAGCTCATTTTGATGTGATCGGAGAGGATGACAAATTCGGACAGAACACATGGGAGGAGGCAGAGAGCACCCTGCAGAAGGAAGCTTTTACCATGGCAGTTGGCAAGGCAGGACTGCAAAAAGAAGATATCCGGTATCTTTTTGCGGGAGATCTTCTCGGACAGACGATCGCAACATCTTTCGGCGTGCTGGATTTTCAGGTGCCGCTTTTCGGATTATACGGGGCATGCAGCACGTGCGGAGAATCATTGTCGCTTGGCGCGATGTGTGTGGCGGCAGGCTATGCCGACCATGTTGTGACCATGACATCGAGCCATTTCGCCAGTGCAGAGAAACAGTTCCGTTTTCCTTTGGAATACGCCAATCAGCGACCAAAATCTGCCACCTGGACAGTGACCGGAAGCGCGGCTTTCGTCCTCGGAAAAGAGAAGGGAATGGCAAAAATCACAGGGATCACAACCGGAAAAATTGTGGATTTTGGGATCAAAGATTCCATGAATATGGGGGCAGCCATGGCACCAGCAGCCAAAGAGGTCATCAGACAGCATTTTGAGGATTTCGGGAGAAGTGAAAAAGAATATGACAGGATCATCACAGGAGATCTCGGAACGGTAGGACAGAAAATTCTCATTGACCTGTTGTTAAAAGACGGTTACGATATCAGTAAGATACACTCGGATTGTGGAATTGAAATTTTTGACGCCGAGCGCCAGAATACCGGGGCAGGTGGTTCCGGATGCGGATGTTCAGCAGTGACGCTAAGCGCTTACTTTTTAAAACAGATCGAAGATGGAACGTTAAAACGGATATTGTTCGTGCCGACAGGCGCATTACTTTCAACGGTGTCTTTCAATGAAGGAATGACGGTGCCGGGCATTGCACATGCAGTTGTCATCGAACATGCAGATGCATAGACAATGGATTTTCAGAAAGAAAAGAGGATGAAAAATGGATTATATTAATGCATTCTGGGTAGGCGGCCTGATCTGTGCACTTGTCCAGATTCTTATGGAGAAAACAAAAATGCTTCCGGCCAGGATCATGGTTTTACTCGTATGTCTGGGGGCGGTGCTTGGCGCATTGCAGATTTATCAGCCATTCATGGAGTTCGCAGGAGCCGGTGCAAGTGTGCCACTGCTTGGCTTTGGAAATACACTCTGGAAAGGCGTAAAGGAAGCAGTTGACGAGAATGGATTTATTGGCATTTTTATGGGGGGATTTAAAGCGAGTGCGGTCGGTATTTCCGCAGCACTGATTTTTTCCTATATTGCAAGTATCATTTTCCAACCGAAAATGAAAAAATAGTAACCGGAATGGAGCGGTAGATATGAATAAAGAGAAATTGAAAGCCTATGGTGTTGACTATGAGAATGCAGTGAAACGTTTTGCGGGAAATGAAGCTTTATATGAAAGATTTTTAAAAAAGCTGACCGAGGACAATCATCTTGCAATCGGGGAACAGGCAATGAAAGAAGAACGGTATGAGGATGTGTTAGAGGCCGTTCACGCCTTAAAAGGGGTTGCTGGGACCCTTGGAATGACGGAACTGTTCCAGGCAGCATCAGTGGTAGTAGCTTCCATACGGAAAAATGAAATCAGCCATCTGCAGGAGCAGATGGCCAAGGTACATACAGAATTTGAAAAAGCCTGTGAGGCGGTTTCCTGAACAGATAGCTGCGCTGCCCGCCTATGTGCGAAAGTGTGCGCCTGGCGCACACTTTGTTCCATATTATTTAAAATAACACCGGGCGTGTGGAATCTAATTCGCGGAGTAAAGCGGCAAAATCGGCATGATCTTCCGGGAGTTTCCAGCAGAGGATGGAAGGGTGATAAGCGTTCTGCAACACATATTCTGTGAGCAGATTCCTACAGTCCTTCTCATCTGCAGCAATGTCGCAGAGTTCTTTTAATTCCACACAGGCAAAACTTCCGTCCTCGTCCATATCGTCATAGACAAATGGATCAGATTCCAGAGTGCGGATGAGATCCTTTTCCGGGACACAAAGACCGTTTACGAGGACAGAGCTGTTTGATTCCATGGACAGATCGCGCAGCCCAAAAGGAAGGACAATCTGATCTTCTGTGGAGCCATTAACGATCAATCCTGCCACGACCACATAAAGCTTTGGAGAGGTTTTCCCATTCCAGAGGCATGGGTTTGTCAGATGGCAGATATACTCTGGTGCCGAGACCGGAACACTTTTATTTGCAAGCATTGTTCCTGTAGTAGTAAGCACAGTGTAAGAGATCATGGCATCTTCCGGAAGGTTTTTTGCATGGGCGGTGATACGGATACTTGCAGAGGAGGCGGAAATCTCCTGTGGGATCACGGTCAGTCCTGCATCACCAAAGTGGTCTAATGAAAAATGGTGTTTTCCGACAACGATAAAACTTGCGTCTAAACAAGGAACTTCACTGTCACAAACAATGTCTAATTCGTTGTCACCATTTACGATCTGATCTGTGACATCCACGCGGTAAAGCGTATAGCTTCCGGTGTGATCTCCGATTTTTTCCTGATTCACAAATACTTCCATGGAAGGTGCAGCTCCTAACAGTTCCAGATAATAGCAGTATTCGTCTTCCTTATTCAAAGGAAGGATTCTTTTGTGGACAGCTTTGCCGTCAGGAGTCTTTTCCGTGGATAATATCCAGTCAGAATTTATATTCAGAATGTTTCGCATGTAAAATCTCCTTTAAGATAAAAATTCTTTACAGTTAAAATTATTATAATGTAAAACCTGCCAAAAGAAAAGAAAAAAGCGGAGTTTAACTTGTGAACTGCCGCTTATAGGTGGTGTTACGGATTTCCTGAGGTTATGTCGTATTGCATGCCAACAAAGTGTATAGAAATATAAAAAATAGAACTGTTTGTTTTCAGGAGCGCTTCCGCTTGTTGTCGCTGGCAGCGGTACTAAGAAAGCATCCATCGTGATTTCAAAATCCAATTACATTGGCTTTTGAAATCGCAATGTCTGCTTTCTAAGGACCGGCCGCTCCCAAAATCCTGAAAACAAATCAGTTCTATTTTTTATTTATCCTAGATTGTGCAGCATGCAATATCCCAGTTGTGAAAATCCGTCAATTCATGTTACGAGCGGCAGAACCCAAAGATGAAACTCCGGGAGGTGTGCCCTTATCATCGATGAATCACAAGTCATTCGTAACGTAAATGAAAGAAAAACGGTGCAGACAAATATGATTTCCTTCGTGAGCCATGGAGCTGGGATTCTAAAAATTTCGTGAAGCTCTGCTTCACAAAATTTTTGCTCAGAAGCCCAGCGGAATGCCCGGCGAACAGGAACATCATATTTCGTCTGTACCGTTTTTCTTTTCATAAACCTATAAAATCACGACTTGTGAGAGGACGCTTATATCTGCCCTTCACGCCCTAAGAAAGCACCACAAAATCTGCTGCTCCACGGTAAGTTAAACTCAGGTTATAAATACTTGCGGATTTCTTCAATCAGGGAAGCATATTCTGCATCTGACAGGAATTTTTCACCCGGATTCATGGCAAAAACGCCACCCCATTCATAGCCATCTGTGTATTTTGGTACAAGATGGAAGTGAAGATGATGTCCGGTGTCACCGTAGGCACCATAGTTGATCTTCTGAGGATGGAATGCCTTGTGAAGAGCCTCTGCTACATGGTTGATATCTTCCATGTAAGCAGCGCGTTCTTCGGCAGTCAACTCTACAATCTCACTGACGTGTTTCTTATGGGCAACGATCACACGTCCTTTATGGCTTTGTTCTTTAAATAAATAAACTTTGGAGGATGGAAGTTCACAGATTTTAATGCCGAACTGGGCAACTAAGTCACCTTCCATACAATAAGCACAATTCTGATCTGTCATAATCTGTCTCCTGTCTTATTTCTGGTTGAAATGTACAGCGAAACCGGCGATTTCATCTTTTAAATAAGCAACTGTGATATTTCCTTTTGCATCATATTTGAAAGAAGACTCATCAAATACAAAACCACGTTTCTCTAAGTGGTACATTGCACGTGCAAGATAGTTTGTCTGGATTGCGATATGACCACAAGTTCCACGTCCTGGATTTTTCATCATTTCGATAAGAGAACCAACAAACATAGAGCTGTTTCCAACTTTTACATCCTGTCCAAGTAATGTAGCAAATTTTGCAGAATCAGAAGCAGCAGCTTCCTCAGATGCATTGTTTACACCAACGTGAAGAAGTTTGAAACCTAACATGGTAGAAACTGCTTCTTTTGTGAGTGCTGTGATACCAGCCCAGTCTTTTGCAGCAACAAGGTCTTTGCTTACCATCCAGGAACCGCCACATGCGATGATTTTGTTGAAATCAAGGTAATTTGTAAGGTTCTTCGCATTGATTCCGCCGGTTGGCATGAATTTCATATTTACATAAGGAGCTGCCATGGATTTGATCATGTTTAATCCGCCGGCTGCCTCTGCAGGGAAGAATTTTACAACATCAAGACCAAGTTCAATAGCAACTTCAACGTCACTTGGGTTAGAGCATCCAGGAGTAACCGGAATTCCTTTTTCTACACAGTATTTCACTACTTTTGGATTTAAGCCAGGACTTACAATGAATTTTGCTCCGGCGTTTACAGCGCGGTCAACCTGCTCTGTAGTAAGAACGGTTCCGGCACCTACTAACATTTCCGGGAACTGCTCAGCCATAATACGGATAGATTCCTCAGCGGCAGCAGTACGGAATGTAACCTCTGCACAAGGAAGTCCTCCGTCACATAATGCTTTTGCTAAAGGAGCAGCGTCCTCTACGTGATCCAGGGCGATAACAGGTACAATACCAATTTTGGAAATCTCTTCTAATACTTTGTTCATGATGATTCTCCTTATCATTCTTATTTTCTCATCCATGTTTTGGATGATTGTGTTCTAATATAAAGTTCCATTATACGAAACAATGTTCCATAAAACGGTACGGTTTTATTATAACATCAGAAAAACGGATGTCAATAGTTCCAACTCAATTCCCTTGACATTTCTAATAGTAACTGTTAATATGAGAAAAAAGAAAGTTCCACAATATGAAACGAGAATCTGAAATATGAAACATACAGGTGAATCCAGAGGTTTTTAGATTTATAGAATTATATTGTGAAGAGGAAGAAAGGGACACCTACGATGGCAGAAGAAAAAGAAACAAAAAATCCGGTGCAGTCTGCAGAACGAATTTTCCAGGTGCTTGAGATGTTAGCAGAGCATGGCGAGATGGGGTTAATGGAGATCAGCACAGAACTCGGACTTCACAAAAGTACGGTCCACCGCTTATTAATGTCCTTGATCTATATGGGGTATGCAAAACAGGACGAGACAACGCAGAAATACATGCTTTCTTACAAAATCGTGAGCATGGCGGGAAAAATCTTAGAGCGTACCGACATTTTACAGATCGCAAAACCTTATATGGAGCGCCTGTCCGATATCAGTGGGGAGGCAGTGCATCTTGTACAGCGGGAAGGCAACAACATTTTGTACATCTATAAGATAGAAGCAAAAGTTGGCACAATCCGCATGGTATCACACGTCGGCATGGTGCATCCGATGTATTGTTCCGGCGTGGGCAAGGCGATTATGGCAACGCTTCCGGAGAAAGAAGTAAAACAGATCTGGAACGAGAGCATTATCGAGAAGAAAACGGATAAGACGATCACTGACATTGACGAGATGATGCAGGTGTTAGATGAAGTCCGTAAGAACGGTTATGCGTTAGACGACGAGGAGAACGAGGAGGGCGTGCGCTGTATTGCTGCCTGCCTGCATGGTTACAGCAAGGAAGTGAAATATGCATTCAGCATTTCCGGACCGGTCAGCCGTATGACGAGAGAGCGCGTGGAAGAACTTGCTGTGGATGTGAAAAAAGTACAGGAAGAATTATCAAGAGAACTGGGGTATTATCCACAAAATTAAATTTTTTTACAGAATATGTATAAGAAAAAAATCGATGGTCATACTATTTTCGAAGAACAGAGCAAATATACTCTGTAAAAGAAAAGGAGAAATGACTATGAGAAAGTGGAAATTACTTTTGGCTGGAATGATGCTTATGTTATCGTTGAGTGCTGTCGCAGGCTGCGGAAATAACAATGCAAACGATAAAAATAATGGCACAAACGGTACAAACACAAGCACGGAAAACCGTCTGAATAACAATGCGGACACTACCACAGGCAATGACAAAAATAATATTGACACCACAGAGGATAAGGACAAGGATAACAACCGTGTGGATGAAAACGGCAACGTGATCGAGGATGTAGTGGACGGTGTTGGCGACGCCGGTAAAGATGTGATCGATGGTGTGGAAAATGGTGTGAATGATCTCACAAACGATGCAACCGGCGGAAATGCAGAGAATACCAACGGAACCGGTGGGAATGCCGGAAATGGAACTGCAAATCCGTAAATGATAGAGAAATACAAAAAAAGAAACGGTTTATCGTTTCTTTTTTTGTGCCTGTTTATTCAGATACATTTCATGGTCTGCTTTGTCAAGCAGATTGCGGAGCGTACAATCTTTGTAATTCATGGAGTAGCTGTAACCATAGGCGTAACTGATCGCATCCGGCATATTGCTGGAATGATACTGTTTGACCGTAGCATGTAGTTTTTCCAACAGTTCGTCTGCCTGCGCGGAGGTGGTGTCATACAAAATAGCGATAAATTCGTCACCGCCGTATCTGCCGACAAAATCTTTTTCAGGAACTACCTTTCTTAAAATGTGGGCAAAATTGGCGATCATCGAATCCCCGGCAGCGTGTCCAAGGGTATCGTTCACTTCTTTTAAATTATTTAAGTCGAACATAACAAAACACAGCGGCTCAGTGATAAAACCGGAAGAGTTCAAAAGGTCTTCACAGCGGCTTTTGTTTGGAAGTCCGGTGTGCACATCCAGGTAGGCTTTCTTGGATAAAATATGATTTTCCCTGACGGCCTTAATGTGCTGGATCTGCTGTTGGACGATCAAAAAGATTAACAGTAGTATATCAAGCGCAGAAATAATCTCGGTCAGCCGGATACGTGCGGCAATCTTTTCCGAGTACTGTTCGGCAGCAGTCACCGTCTCGTCGGCATATTCAAAATAAGTTTCACTCATTGAGACAACATTGGTGTTTTCATAGCCCTTTTCACGAACAGTATAAATCTCTTCTTTCAGTAGTTCCCAATATTCAATCTGATTGTCCAGACACTGCTGGTAAGCAGGATCTTTCAGGCTTACCAGATTATAATTTCCATCTTCATATTTTAAACCGGACAAAATTTTATCCAGATACTCGATCTGCATGTCATCTGCAGTTCCGGTAATCTCAAGCTTGACTTCACGCTGCGTGGCTCCGCGCACAAGACCGGCATAGTTTACCACGTGGGCAGTTCCATGTAGATTCTGGATCTGCACCATCATAAAAATGACAAGGAAAATCAAAACAAAGATCAGAATTTGCTGCAGCAGTGAGGCAGCATGCTGTTCTGCCTGTTTCATTCGTCTGCTAAAAGAGGTTTCTTTTGTATACATGAGTCACCTTTCCGAAAGTTTTTTTGTGTGTAGCTGTATTCTAACCCATAAAATCAGGAAGGTCAAATATTAGTATGTTTTTCGGTTGCGTAAATTTACCCTCGGAAATAATAGTGTAGAGTCCCCACGATGTACTGA
>ERZ1034946.427-NODE-427-length-21932-cov-9.309457_pt1 | contig 21932 bp, 21 predicted proteins | sample MGYA00520591_ERZ1034946 | MGnify/ENA primary metagenome ERZ1034946 (study PRJEB33766, sample SAMN09781753) | gut metagenome | biome: gut microbiome | host: Homo sapiens | place: Madagascar | study: EMG produced TPA metagenomics assembly of the PRJNA485056 data set...
AATATCAGAAAAAGACAGATGAAAAGCTGGAGCAGATTTTTGAGTACATATCAGATCATGAGGAGTCTAATCAAAAGATATTTTTTGATGGTCAGATATATGATGCATTCAGCTTATTGATAGGACTGATTCAGAAAGCAGAAATGGAAATTGTTCTGGTAGATGGCTATGTGGATGTAGGAACATTAAATATGTTGTCCAAAAAGAAAGAAAATGTGGCGGTGACAGTTTATACACAGCAACGGACAAAATTATCTCAAACAGATGTAGATAACTTTAATGCACAGTATCCTAAACTGGATGTGAAGTACACAAGAGCATTTCATGATCGTTTTTTAATTCTTGATAAAACGAAAGCATATCATGTGGGTGCGTCTTTGAAGGATGCAGGTAAAAAATGTTTTGGAATTAATCTGATTGAAGATGCAGGTATTGTAAGAGATATTTTACAGAGATTGGAATTGGAAATAGAAGAATAGAAAAGTAAGTTATGCAGAAAGGCGTGAGTCATAAGAATATGGCTTGCGTCTTTTTCTGTCTGGAAAGGAAGTGAGGAGCATGGCACAGATTTTTCGTGTAGAGAGAACTAAGAATTTTACGGTAATGAGTAATCACCATTTCAAGAATAAGAATCTGACATTGAAAGCGAAAGGTCTATTATCGCTGATGTTAAGTTTGCCAGATGACTGGAATTACAATATGCAAGGACTGGCAACATTGAGCAGAGATGGGATTGATTCTGTTCGTTCTGCAATTAAGGAATTAGAGCATCATGGATATGTGGAACGTCATAGATTGCGTAATGAGTATGGCTTTTATGGCGATACCGAATATATTATCCGGGAAGTTCCATTAGGAGAAGAAAATGATTAAGTGGAGAAGAGAAGTGCCTAAGGGTGGATACTTACTCTTGTAAAACCACTTACAGGAACGATGATTCTGGCGGTTACTATGGGCGTTCTGGGACATTTATGTGCGATATTTATCCCTGTTCTTGGTGGGATGGCTATCACAGGAAGTTCTGTAAAGACAATATGTATTATTCTTCCGATCATTGCTGTTCTCAGGGGGATTTTTCATCTTCTGGAGCAGAATCGAAATCATTATCTTGCCTTCAAATTGCTGGCACTGATTCGTGACAAAGTGTTTGGAGCACTCAGAAAACTGGCACCGGCGAAGCTGGAAGGAAGAGACAAAGGAAATCTTATTGCCATTCTGACGGCAGATATTGAACTTCTGGAAGTGTTTTATGCTCATACGATCAGTCCAATATTTATTGCAATTTTTGTATCCATTATTATGACAGCTTTTATTGGAAGCTTTCATCCTGCACTGGGAGCTCTGGCTCTTACTGCTTATATGGTGGTAGGAATCGTGGTGCCTGTTGTAGCATCAAAGATGAGCAAAAAATATGGCGAAGGTTTCAGGGAAGAGTTTGGAAATCTGGATGCCTTTGTTCTGGACAGTTTAAGAGGCGTGAAGGAGAGCATTCAGTATGGGACTGGTGAAAAACGTCTGAAGGAGATCTGTGAATATTCTGATTCTCTTTCTGAAAAGGAGAAAAAGCTCAAAGGTGCCGGAGGAACAAGTGTAGCCGTGACAAGCGGTATAATGCTTGTATTTGATGTACTCATGGTACTGATTGCGGCAATGCTTCTGGACAAAGGGGTGATTGACGGAAGAAGTGCAGTGGTATCGGTGATAGCACTTATGAGCAGTTTCGGTCCGGTAATTGCACTGGCAAACCTTGGAACAGGCCTTCAGAACACGATTGCAGCAGGGAACAGAGTGCTTGATATTCTGGATGAGGAACCGGTGATCTGTGAAGTGAAAAATAAGAAAGACATTGTATTTAACGGAGCAGATTGTGAAGATGTTCAGTTCTCCTATGATAATGAATGTATCTTAAAAGACTTCTCCATGGATATCCCGAAAAAGGGAATCGTTGGAATTATTGGTAAAAGCGGAAGTGGAAAATCAACACTCTTAAAGCTTCTGATGAGATTCTGGGATGTGAATGAAGGAGTGGTATCCATATCGGGAGAAGATATAAAGAATATCAATACATCATCTCTCAGAAATAATGAAAGCTTTGTGACACAGGATACTGTTCTTTTTCATGACAGTATCCGAAAAAATCTGCTGATCGCAAATCCAGATGCAACGAATGAGCAGATTGTGGAAGCATGTAAGCGAGCTTCCATCCATGATTTCATAGAATCGCTGCCGGAAGGATATGAGACAAACATAGGAGAACTTGGTGAGACATTATCAGGAGGAGAACGGCAGCGTCTTGGTGTAGCCAGAGCATTTCTGCATGATGCGCCGCTCATTCTGCTCGATGAACCGACCAGTAATCTGGACAGTTTAAATGAAACCGTTATCCTGAAAGCTCTGAAAGAGTTCTGTAAAGAAAAAACAGTACTGCTGGTAAGTCACAGAAAATCAACGATGTGTATCACGGACAGAGTGATTTCTGTCGAAAACGGAAGAATGAGCTGAAGGCTCAAATGTTATCATCAAAAACCAGACAGAATATGCTCACATAAAGAGGGATCATTTCGGGTGCCTTCGGAAAGTGTGATTATCTCTACATTCGGATGATTTACTATTTCAGGCCAGCAGGCTTCGGCAGGTTCCTGTAAGACACCAAGAACAGGAATCTGTCCATCCAGAATACGTAAGATTTCCTGGCGGAATAAAGTGGCTTTTGCCTCATGTGGACCAAGCTCATCCATAATAAGCAGGGAACAGTCAGAACACATGGAAAGAATCCTGCAACCAAGACAATTGAAAGTATCTGTAGTATACTCATTGGCTTTTCCGCACACAAACAGAAGATTCTGTTCATTTGGATTTCTGGGTTCTTTCAGGTGATACATATGGACAGAATACTGATCTCCCAGATATTCTTTTGTCCGTACGGTCAGAAACCCGTCTGCAGTTCCCTGATAACTTTTTAATACTTTTTGAATCAATGTAGATTTACCAATCTGTTTTTTTCCGGTTAAAAATATATGTCGAGCCATATTAGAATTCCTTTTTATTTTGTAGTAATACCGATTATTTTGCCGTGATGTCATTTATGACAGTTCTGTAATCAGGTCGAACTGTTTTGTTTCTAATATCCCAGAGAATTCTTCCATAAGCGGAATGTGTGACTTCTTTGATTTGTCCATCTTCATTTAAATGGGCATGAACCCATTCGGTGATCTTATGTACATTCTCCAGTGTGTGTTCTTCAGATGGAAGCATGTGTTCCGTAAGAAAGTCAATGTATTGCTCGTCCGGAGTTACCCAGGTTTCGCGGTGAGATTTTTCATAGCTTGTTTCCGGATCATAGCCAAGTAAAAATAATATATTAAAAAGAGAGAAAAACCATCGGCCATTCCACTGAGGCGTTAATTGTCTGCCAAATACATCCTGCATAATCTGCTCACGGAGTAGGTTCCGTCTTTCGAGATGTGTAATATTGCAGCACCATGCCCGGCTCATTTCAATGGACTTCATCAGTCCGTTCATACCGTGGAGTGCGGGGGTCATTGAACTGAATACCAGATCAAAGGCATGTTTATAACCTGCTTTTTCGATATCTAATTTTTGAAAATCACATACATAAAGACAGGCATTACTTAATCCTTCTTTTTGAATATGTTCCATTCCGTGTGAGATCATTTTGTCGGAAATATCAAGTCCGATTACTTTATGTACGTGCCTGGCAAAGGCAGCAGCAAAACGGCCGGGTCCGCATCCGATATCTGCTACATCATAATTTTTGTCAAGAAGTCCCTTTTGTTTGAGGTAATTCACCGCACTGACAATACGTTCGTCTCCTTTTTGATTCTTTTTGCGTGCATTTTCCCAAAATTCTGCACGTCTGTTCCACATTTCTACCGACTGCTCATTTATATCTGCAGACTGAGATTCCTGCAGAGAAATAAAGTAATCCATAATAGAATTCATTTATAATCCTCCCTGAAAATGGTTTTATGAGTTATTTACAGGTAAACAGATGGTCCGTTCACATCCATAACGGTCATGTGCTGTTATAACATCCATTTCAATATCATATACTGATTGCAGCGTTTCAGACGTAATGGCCTCCTTAGGAGTGCCGAATCCAACAACTTTTCCTGTTTTCATGAGGAGAACCTTAGTGCCGACAGAAAAAGGATGTTCGGGGCTGTGTGTCGACATAATAATGCAGTATCCCTGACGGGCAAGTCCTGAAATTACATTCATGAGAAGCTGATGATTTGCATAATCCAGATTTGCTGCCGGTTCATCCATGATAAAGATTTTTGCAGACTGACAGATGGCACGGGCAATTAAAACCAATTGTCGTTGTCCGCCACTTAAAGATGTATATTTCTTGTTGGCAAGATGCAGTGCATTTACTTTTTTCAATGCAGCAAAAGCAGCTTCCCGGTCCGGTTCTTTTGGGGTTTCAAAAGCCGAAAAATGGGAAGCGCGTCCCATAATTACGACATCAAGAACGGTATAGGCAAATACGGGGGAATGGTATTGAGGAATATAGGCGATCATATTTGCCAGCGCCCTGGTTGTAAAGTCATGAATGTTTTTTCCGTCAATGACTATTTTTCCATCAGTAACAGGAAGTGTTCCCAGTATCATGCGGAAGAGAGTTGTTTTTCCGCAGCCATTAGGGCCAAGCAGGCAAAGTACATCACCATAATCGGCATTGCAGCTGATACCTTTTAAAACATCTCCATTGCCGTAACCGCCAAAAACATTTTCTATTCTCAGAAGCATAAACTATGCACGCTCCCTTCGTTTGATAATAAGATAGATAAAAAATGGAGCACCCATGATGCTTGTAACAACACCAAGTGGAAGTTCCATGGACAAAATGGAGCGGGCAATGTCATCAACCAGTATCAGATATCCGCCGCCAAGCATAGCACTTGCAGGTATCAGCCGGTTATAATCCACGCCTACCAGTGCACGTGCCAGATGTGGAATCATTAATCCCACCCATCCGATCAGGCCGCCAAGGCAGACCGCTGCAGCACTGAGCAGGGTTGAAGCAATGATAAAGATCAGACGATATTTACGAATATTTATTCCCAGGCTTCTGGCTTCTTCTTCATCTAAAGTGAGCAGATTGATCTGCCAGCGAAAAATAAAGATCATACTTAGTCCAAGGATCATTGGAATGACACTCCATACAAAAGAATTCATAGTAGTCTTGGTCAGACTTCCCATGAGCCAGAATGTAATCTGTTGAAGAACGTCATTGGGATCTGCAATGTATTTGATCATGGTTACGCCTGCATTGCAGAGTGACATGATCATAGTTCCTGTCAGTACAAGACTGAGCGTGTGAGAATGTGCAGACTTTCGGCTGATGAGGTAGGATGCGGCAACTGCAATCACACCACCTGCAAAAGCAGAAAGCTGAATCACCCAGTTTGAAGCTCCGCTTAAAATAGCAAAAGCAGCACCAAGACTGGCACCGGATGAAACACCAAGGATATCCGGAGATACCAGTGGATTGCGAAACATTCCCTGATAAGTGGAACCTGCTACTGAAAGGGAAGCTCCAATAAATAAAGCGGAGAGGATACGTGGCAGACGGATATTCCAGAATATGGTAGTTGCCTGCGGCAAAATATCTCCCTTATAACCAAATTTTGATAAAAATGCTTTCAGTACCTGAGAGGGTGTAAGCGGATAATATCCTACCCCAAAAGAAAGTATTATAATTATAAATAAAATTACCAGCATAACTGTCAGTAAAAGACGATGACGTTTTCGCTGGGCGGTATTTATTTCTTCTACGTTATCTGTCAGATTCATGCTCCTCACCTTGTGTAACTTGACTAACTGAATTTATAGTGCTATACTCAGACAAAAGCGAATTGTTTTTAAAAACTATTCACATATATATTATAATGCGAATAAGTTGTATAGTCAATTTAATAAACGTCAAATCTGACTGAATATGGAGAAAAGAAGGGAGAGAATTTATGAACAAAAAGCACAGACATCTTTTGGCGTTGCTGTTATGCTTCGTGATGACAGTCACTCTTTTTGCAGGTTATTCGGAAATAAAAGCGGCTTCGGAAGAGACAACACAGAGTGAGGAGCAGACTGAAACACAGGAAACCGGGGAAACACGTGAGATCACAGATATGGCCGGAAGAAAGGTTACTGTTCCGGCAGCAGAAGATATAGAATCTGTTTTCTCGACAGGGCCGGTTGCTGCAATTTTTATGTATATGGTTGCACCTGATAAACTTCTGGGATGGAATTATGAATTAAATGACGTTGAGAAGTTAATTATCCTGGAAAAATATCATGATCTTCCGAATTTTGGAATGGGAGATGCAATCAGTTATGAAGCTGTAATTGCCGCTAATCCTACAATTGCACTTAATTGTGGCAAAATCAATGATGCAATGGTTTCTGACTGTGATGCGTTATCGGAAAGCCTGGGAATCCCGGTTATCGCAGTGGATAATGAGCTTAATAACTCGGCAGAGGCGTTTCGCTTTATGGGTGAACTTCTTGGCGTAGAGGATCATGCAGAGGAGCTCGCTGAATATTCAGAAAAAATATTTACAGATATTGCTGCACTTGCGGATATTCCGGAAGACGAGAAAGTCAGTGTATATTTTGGCAATGGAGAGGATTCTCTGGAAACTGCACCTAGAGGATCTCAGCATGCTCAGATTCTTGATGCGGTTAATGTAACCAATGTTGCAGATCTGGAGCTTGGAGACGGATCTCGCGTTCAGATTTCGGCTGAACAGCTTCTTGCGTGGGATCCGGATGTGATCGTTGTAAATGGTGAACCGAAAGCAGACAAAAGCGGAAGCTCTGCAGCAGAAGAGATTCTGAACAATCCAGACTACGCTTCGTTAAAAGCGGTACAGGATAACAAGGTTTATGGAACTCCAAATGCACCGTTCAGCTGGGTGGATCGTCCGGCCGGACCAAATCGTCTGATTGGTATGCGTTGGCTCTCTGCAGTAGTTTATCCAGAATATATCAAATGTGATGTTAATGAAGAAATACGTGAGTTTTTTAATCTTTTCTATCATGTTGATCTATCTGATGAACAGTTGGAAAATGTTCTTAAAGGAACTTTATAAATGTCAGGTAGAGACGTGGAATAGGACTATACAATGAGATAAAAATCTCCGGTTCAGAGTGAACCGGAGGTTTTTGTGTATTAAGAAGAGTCATATCTTCCGAAGTATTGCACTTCCATGCAGATCACATACAGGATCTGCGAAGAGATGATTTTTCTGACAGAATTCATCAACAGCTTTTTTGCAGCCGGAGAACTGTGTGCTGTACACATCATGGATCAGGAGAACTCCGCCTGTAGAAAGGCGTTCATAAAACAGTGGGAGTGCAGCGGCAGTCGAAGCGTAGAGATCAGCATCCAGAGATACGAAACAGAAAGCTGCATCTGTGACATCGGCAAAAGTATCCGGAAACCATCCTTTATGGATTACAGTCCGTGCAGGATCAGGCATAATGCGAAGAACAGAGTCAACATCGGTAGAAGAGAAATCACCTGTTCTGGCACGGGACAGATTACAGGAGGTCTCTATTGCCACATCTTTTTCTGAAAATCCCTCAAAAGTATCGAAAAGATGGATTTTGCGATCCGGAAAGGCAGCACTGATCAGGGAAGAAAATTCACCCTGAAAAACACCGAGTTCGGCAACATCTCCCGGAATATTTAACTGGTAGATCTGCTCTGATAAGAGACGCATAACAGCAATCCGTGTATCGAACATGCGAAGGGCAGATGGATCACAAAATGGTCCGTGATAACCTAAGCTTTCCATCTGTTTTCTCATAGAGTTACGTCGTTCTTCATCTAATACACCCAGGATGATCAGATCCGGAAGAAGTGCAGCTACATCATCTGGGGAACAGACAGGAACATGGCCAATATGCTGTCCATGCTTCCGGGAGTCATTATCGGCAAAGCACAAAAGTTTACAGGAACTGCCAAGTAGTCTTGCAGTCATCTGTCCAATCTGTCCGGCACCAAAGATTACAGTTCGATATACAGGTTTTGTCATCATTTTGCGGCAGCCTTTCTGTCGGCACGAACCTCTATCATCTGTCCTGTGATGGAGATTGCTATTTCAGCCGGTGTTTCTGCTTTAATCTCAAGTCCTACAGGAGAGGTAATCCGTTCCAGTTCTTGTTCGGTAACATCGTACTCTTCCACAAGCTTGCGGAAAACAGCTGCTTTTTTTGCACGGCTTCCGATAACCCCGATATAACATGCAGGTGTGGCAAGAAGCTGTGCCTGCACGATTGTGTCATAAGCATGTCCACGTGTCATGACGCAGCAGTAATCTGCATCTGTGACAGAGATACTCTGGTCCAGATGATTAAAATCACAAAGTATCGTTTCAACTGCATCCGGGAAAAGCGCAGGATCAATAAATTCCGGACGGTCGTCCAGAACGACACAGCGAAAATCAACACTTGCAAGTATTGGTACAAGCTTTTGCGAAACGTGTCCACCACCAAATACATAGACAGTTCCGGATGTTCCTATCTGTTCAGAAAACAGATCATAATCATCACCTCGATAACGGCATGGCTGTGCAGACAAGGACGATAATATGGATAAAGGAACAGTGGCATTTCCGATCAGGCCATAAGAAGGGCTGTAAAGACTCATGCCGGAGGTTGTCTGAAGATCACAGATCAGCCAGAAGTCCTTTCGTTCCTCGTATGATTTTTCGGCAGTTCTCGCAATTTCCATAACAACCGGATCATTATGATCCAGATACTGGAAAAAGACGGTAACATCACCACCACAGATCATACCGATATTCTCAACATCCTTACGGTTCAGTCGGAATTCATGTTCGCAGGATTCTTTTTTCTCAAGAATATCCTGAGCCATAAGTTCTGCACGATATTCGACAGCACCGCCTCCGATAGTGCCTGCAATTCTGCCGTTTTTTCCGACCAGCATGCGGGATCCGGCACCTCGTGGAGTCGATCCTGATGATGCTGTGATGGAAGCAAGTACAAGGTCATTTCCCTCCAGAAACTGCTGTTTTATTGTCTGAAATAATGTTCTCATATAAAAAACCTCCTGTAATTTTGTATGTTAAAGTGTTGTATGACAGATTGATTGTATCATATCCTGTAGTGTAAGAGCTTGTTTTAATTGGCGTTCATGCGATTTCAGAGCTTCTGAACTTTTGCATTTATGCAGATTGTCAGCAAATCTTTTTTCGATTGATACACGCTGCGTTTCTTCGATCAGTTTATCAGCCAGAAAAACAATAGCCACTTCATCCAGTTTCGTTTCTTTTAAACCATGGTGCTGTGAAATGATCTGGCTGATTTCGGGATAACCTAATTGTAAGAAAAGGTCACCGCCCGTTCTGGTGTGATGTTTCTGAAGCCTTGCAATATCATGCAGAAGTGCACCGGAGCGGATGAGTTTCTGATCAAAAAGATATCCATGAACTTTAAGTATGGCACATAAACGACAGGCCAGCTCCGTAACGGCATCGCTGTGAGCCTGTACATGCTGCGGGAGATCAACAGAATCCCGGAGCATCTGACATAATTCATCATTCAGATCAGGATGCGGCAATATGTAATGTGAATCAGATAAGGCAGCATTCCCCCTCGTATCTATTCTTAGATGATAATAAGAGCCGCATGGAAGCTGAAACTTCTGTCTCTCAGATATTTCCGGATGAAGCATCCATAAATAAGAAGAGATCACATCCGTATGAGCGACAATCGCAATATTACCGTCCGAAGAATGAAGAATCCTGGAAATTGCCTGTGAAAAGCGTGTACCGGATTCCAGAGGAGTTTCTGCTCCTGGAATCGGATATTCCGGATTTCTGCCACGTGCCTCATAAATCACCGGCCATTTTTGACGGATCTCATCAAAAGAAAGGCCATCCCACGATCCAAGATTTCGTTCTGACAGCTCGGAAACAGTCAGATGTGGAAGGGCAGGTGCTATATGTCTGGCTGTATCGACAGCTCTTGATAAAGGGCTGCAGTATATTGCAGAGATCTTATCGGACAGTGCTTCGTGCAAAAGAACTGCCTGCAAGTGTCCAAGCATGGATAAAGGCAGGTCAGTCTGTCCGATACAATAAGAATGCTCATCCGGATATTGTGGTTTTCCGTGTCGTATCAGATAAAGATCACGCATTAAAAAATCCTCTGAAACAATTTTCAAATATTTTTTCTGAACAGTTTCGTGTTTCTTCTGAAAAACGGGCATATCGTTCCAGAAATTCTTCACCGTATGGCGTCAGTTCACTGTGACTTCCGTTTACGCCGCCCTGGCTTCTGATGATCAGTGGTTCATGAAGCTGCGATTCCAATGTACGGATCAGGTTCCAGCTGGTGGAATAGGAAATATGCATATGTTCACAGGCATCGCGGACAGAGCCTGTTTCATGGATCAGCGTCAGAAGCGAATAAAGCTGTTCATCAAAGAATACTTTTTCACGTGCCAGCTGAATGTGGATTTCTGAACGGATCAGACTCTGGTTGTGTGCATGGAGAAGCTCGGCATAATCCTCTGGTGTGTCAGCATCGTGAATGATTCCGGGATCCTCCACATTCAGAAAATACATGGGTGTGCCGCAGTGTTCTACAGCACCCTCAAGGCCTGAACTGCCGTCATCTTTCAGGATGGAATCGATAAGTGAGGAACGGAGCAGGATCGGGTGGCCGGGCTTACCCTCACAGACCGGAGTTACAAGAGGATGGTCTGCAGAGAGCATTTGAGTGACAGTCCGGGCTGTAAACAGTGGAACGTCCACAGGGGTAAAGAGCACGGTATCAACCTTGTCTTTCAGATACTCCAGTCCGATCCGGACAGAATCAAACATATGAGTTGTTGCATAGTCTTCGTTTCGAAGAAAGATTACATTATTGGAGGCAAGATGGCGCTCCAGTACATCTGCCTTATATCCTGTTACCACAACTACTTTAGAAATCCCGGCCTGCCGGAAATTATTGATCACTCGCTGGGCAATGGAAATGGATCCAAGCTGAAGCATGGGTTTAAAGTCTCCCATTCGTGACGATTTTCCGGCAGCAACGATCAAGGCACCTGTCTGCATGATAGTCACCTCCTTAAAGGCATTGTATAAAATTAATACTATTATATCATAAAAAAAAGAAAATTGTGTGAAAATAGCCAAGTTTTATTTATTTATAATTTGCAATATTGTGAAAAAGCATGATAGTATGAATATATACATAATGATGTGGACAGGAGAACTTTTTCATGGATAAGATTTTTGAAATTACCGCAAAAGAAGTTACCATACAGGTAAAAGATGAGCGCACGGGAGTGGAATACAGCCGGACACTTCCGATGGATTATTACGAGAATGCAAATGTATTAAAACTCAGCGGTGAGAATCTGGATGGAAGCAGTTCTTCCATTGTTTTCTATTCTGCCAGAGGAATGGAAAGACTCAAAGATCTGACGGGAAAGGGTGCGGATCATGATCCATGCGGAACACATAAGCCGGAAGATCAGTAACATAATAGGGACGTTTTTTTAACAGGAGGGATGCAATATGATCAAAAAGACATTGAAGATCAATGGTGTTGAGAGAATCCTTATTCTTGATAAGGACGAGACACTGGCACAGGTTCTCCGTAATCATCTTCTTCTTACGGGATGTAAGATCGGCTGCGGTGAGGGCCATTGTGGAGCTTGTAACGTAATTATGAACGGAAAAGTTACAAGATCCTGTATCTATAAGATGAGTCGTGTTCCGGATAATGCAGAGATTACAACTATTGAAGGTGTGGGAACAATTTCTGATATGCATCCGATCCAGGTAGCCTGGATGGCATATGGATGTGCGCAGTGTGGTTTCTGTTCTCCAGGTTTCATTATCTCAGCGAAGGTTCTTCTTGACAATAATCCAAGCCCGACTCGAGAAGAAGTAAGAGAATGGTTTAACAAACAGCGTAACCTTTGCCGCTGTACCGGTTACAAGCCGCTCATCGATGCAACTATGGCAGCTGCAAAAGTTATGCGTGGCGAGATGACAAAAGAGGATCTTGTTTTTAAACAGACAGGTGATTCTATTGTTGGTACAAATTATATTCGTCCATCAGCAGCACAGAAGGTAACAGGTACCTGGGATTTCGGTGCAGATGATGCCTTAAAGATGCCGGAGGGAACTCTTCGTCTGGCACTTACACAGGCAAAAGTTTCTCATGCGAACATCCTCAGCATTGATACAACAGAAGCAGAAGGCATGCCGGGTGTTTTCCGCGTTATCACAGCAAAAGACATTAAGGCAGCCGGCGGAACAAACAAGATCAACGGTCTTGTAATGCTTCCGAAACACAACAAGACAGATGGATTTGAACGTCCGGTACTCTGTGATGAAAAGATTTTCCAGTTTGGTGATGCGATTGCAATTGTAGCTGCAGATACAGAAGAACATGCACGTGCAGCAGCGGATGCAGTAAAAGTTGAGATTGAAGAACTTCCTGCATATATGAATGCAATGGATGCGATTGCACCGGATGCAGCAGAAATCCATCCGGGTGTTCCAAATGCATTTTTTGAGACAAACTGTATCAAGGGACCTGATTTTGACTGGGACAGCATTCCGGATTCACAGCAGGTTGAGATCGAATCCTACTGTTCACGTCAGCCACATCTCCATCTTGAACCGGACTGTGGTTATGGCTACATTGATGAAGACGGTATGATAACTGTTCATTCCAAATCCATCGGTATCCATCTCCATATGCCGATGATCGCTGATGGTATCGGTGTTCCGCTGGAGAATTTGAGACTTGTTCAGAACCATGCCGGAGGAACCTTTGGCTACAAGTTCTCTCCGACAAATGAAGCCCTGATCGGTGCAGCTGTCAAGATTCTTGAGCGTCCTGTATCGCTGGTATTCAATCAGTTCCAGAATATTACTTATACAGGAAAGAGATCTCCTGCATTTATGAATATTAAACTTGCGGCAGATGAAAACGGTAAACTCCTTGCTCTCTGGGGCAACAACTATGTGGATCATGGTCCATATTCAGAATTTGGTGATCTGCTTACCATGAGACTTTCTCAGTTTACAGGCGCTGGTTATGGAATCAATTCTATCCGTAACAAATCTACAACAGTATTTACTAACCATGCATGGGGATCTGCTTTCCGTGCTTACGGTTCTCCGCAGTCCTATATGGGATCTGAGATCGCAATTGATGTTCTGGCAGCAAAGATGGGAATCGACCCGTTTGATATGCGTGAAATGAACTGTTACAAGGAATCTGAAGGAACCACGATCCCGACAGGTTATCCGCCGGAAGTATATTGTGAGGAAGCACTGTTCAAGACCGCACGTCCGTTGTATGAAGCAGCTAAGAAACGTGTTGCCGAGAAGAATGCGGCTTCTGATGGCAAGATAAAATATGGTATCGGTGTATCTCTTGGTGTTTATGGCTGCGGACTTGATGGTGTTGACACATCCAATGCTTTTGCAGAACTGAATCCGGATGGAACCGTTACAATGTATGCTGCATGGGAAGATCATGGACAGGGTGCTGATATGGGTGTTCTTGTATCATCTCATGAAACACTTCGACAGGCTGGAATCAGACCTGAACAGATCAAACTTGTTATGAATGATACTAAGACATGTCCGAATGCAGGCCCGGCAGGTGGTTCTCGTTCACAGGTTATGTCAGGCAATGCATGCCGCCTGGCAGCAGAAAACCTTGTTGCAGCAATGAAAAAAGAAGACGGAACATTCCGTACTTATGATGAGATGGTAGCAGAAGGGCTTGCAACAAAATATGAAGGTAACTGGGTAACTACATTCTGTGCAGATCATCCGATTGATCAGGATACCGCACAGGGCGATCCATTTGCAACTTATATGTATACCATCTTCCTGCCGGAAGTTGCTGTTAATACAGAAACAGGTAAAGTTACCGTTGAGAAATTTACTTGCGTAGCTGACGTAGGTACGATCATGAACAGACTTCTTGTAGAAGGTAATTTCTATGGTGGTCTTGTACAGGGTATCGGTCTTGCTCTTTCGGAAGATTTTGAAGATTTGAACCATGACACCACTTTGAAGAATTGTGGTATTCCATATCCAAAGGATGCTCCGGATGATATTGAACTTCACTTCAATGAAACCTATCGTCCAAGTGGTCCTTACGGTGCGGCCGGTTGTGGTGAGGCTCCACTGGATGCTCCACATCCTGCAATCCTGAATGCAATCTTTAATGCGACAGGTGCACGTATTACACGTATCCCTGCCCGTCCGGAAAGGGTTCTTGCAGCATTAAAAGAACTTGAGAAATAATCTTAATTCATAATGTGGTTGGAGTAAAAGCTGCCAACTGTGATATAATCAGGGGAGACGGGAAACTGCCTCCCCTTTACAGACGAAAGGAGTATCAGGTTATGACATACATACAGGAGAGAGGTTCTACTCACGTTTATCATGTAAATCGAATGTCAAAAGAAGAGATGGATCATATGATCAGTCTCTGCGTCCATGAACAGCCTGCCTACTGTGTTGCAGCCTGTCCTTTCAAAGTAGATACAAAAGAGATGCTGTATTATGCTGCAAAAGGAAATTTCAAGAAAGCGTTGGCAATTTATGAGAAAATTACACCATTTCCAATGATTCTCTGTGATGGATGTACGGCACCTTGCGAAGATAATTGCAAGCTTTGTGAACTTGGTGATGGTGTCTCCATACGAGAAGTAGAACGTGCGATTGTCCGGTATGGAGAACCAGGAAGACGAAGCAGTGTATTTCGCATGAGAAAGAAGAAAAGGGCAGCAATCTTTGGTTCTGGATTATTTCCACTGTTTCTTGCAGGGGAACTGGAAAAGAAAATGTATCCTACGACGATTTATTGCAAGGAAGAAGATTATGAAAGCTATATTGCAGCGGCAGCCGGACATCTTTTGGAATCAGACCGCAGCAATGAAGCGAAACGTCTGAAATCTATGGATCTTTCTTTTGAATTTGGATGTAGTTTGAATCTTCCGTTCATCAGAGAAAAAATGGAACTGGCAGATGTGGTCTGCGCATCAGAAGAAGTGGCAAAAATGTTAGCTCCGGAAGAAGCAGCAGATGTCGAGATTATGTTAAGGGAACAGGCAAAGATTGTCAGCGGATCTGCGGAATCTGTGATGGATGCGGCTTTTGCCGCAAAGCGGGCAGCTCTGACAGTGGATTTTCTGGTACAGAATTTATCGCCGCACAGCAACAGAGGCAGTGAAGGAGCAGTGACTACCAAGCTTTATACGAACATGGAAGGAATCCATGGATCGAATAAGATTTTCTGTGGTCAGGATGGATATTCAAAAGAAGAAGCTGTAGAAGAAGCAAAACGATGTATTCAGTGTCATTGTGACGAATGCATGAAAGGCTGTGTGTATTTAAGTGAATATCAAAAACATCCGGGTTTATTAGCCCGTGAGATCTATAATAATACGCAGATTATCATGGGAGATCATCCGATGAACAAACCGATGAATGCCTGTGCCCTCTGTGGACAGTGTACGGTGATCTGTCCGAATGGATTTGATATGAGTCAGGTGTGCAAGTCAGCAAGAGAAAATATGGTATCTACAGATAAGATGCCGCTGGCGCCACATGAATTTGCACTGATGGACATGTTATTTTCAAATTCAGAGGCTTTTTTGAGCAGACTCCAGCCGGGATATGAAACTTGCAGATATGTATTTTTCCCGGGCTGTCAGGCAGGTGCGATAGCGCCGGATGTGGTTATGCAGGCATACGAAGATTTAAGTAATCGGGTAGCTGGAGGCGTTGCTCTGATGCTGGGATGCTGTGGTGCAATCAGCGAATGGGCGGGTCGCTATGAAATGACAGAAAAAGTAAATGAGCAGCTGAAACAGGAACTGGCCAAGCTTGGTGATCCGATCATCATTGCAGGCTGTCCAAGCTGCATGAAGCAGCTAAAAGAAAGTATTGGAGCACATGTTATAGGAATCTGGGAAATTTTGAGAGAAATCGGACTTCCACAGCAGGCGAAAGGACTGGAGATACCGGTTGCCATACATGATGCCTGTGGTGCCAGAGGGGATGCACAGACACAGGATATGATACGACAACTTTTGTCGGATATGGGATGTATCGTTGAAGATACAGAATATTCCAGAGATTTGTCTCCATGTTGTGGATATGGAGGTCTGACGGCATATGCCAATAAAGATATGGCAGCGAAAATGACAGAAAAGTGTCTGGAACGTTCCGATGCACCATATATTACATACTGCATGGCATGCAGAGACCGATTTGCCAGAGAGGGAAGAGAATCCCGACATATACTTGAACTTCTGTATGGGGCAAATGCCAGCAATATGCCTGATATCAGTGAGAAACGCTACAACAGGCTCATATTGAAACAAACACTTTTAAAAAACATCTGGAATGAGGAATCGATCATGGAGAAAAAAGACTATACTGTTGCCTATACAGAGGAGGCAATCCATATGATGGATGAACGTATGATACTGAAAAGTGATGTGGAGCGTGTATTATCAGATTACAGAGAAAACCAGGAAGCGATTTTTGATGAAGAGACAAAAGAACTGGTGACAAGGAGCAGACTTGGAAATGTGACATTCTGGGTGCGATTTGTGGAAACTGAAGAAGGGTATCTGGTACGCAGAGCATACAGTCACAGAATGAATATTATGAAAAGGGTGGGACAGTAATGGCGGTAGAAAGAACATATTATACGATTGATCCGGAAGGAAAGCTGACCTGCATGAAATGTAAGGTTCCTCTTGTAAAAGGAAAAGCAAAATTTATGTATCTGGAAAATGGGTTTCCTGTGGAAATGCCTGTCTGTCCAAAGTGTGGATTTGTGTATGTTCCGGAAGAACTCGCACTTGGAAAAGTTCTTGCGGTGGAGCGTGCACTGGAGGATAAATAGATGAACAGGCATCCGGGAGGGGAAGCGCAGACGCTTTATCTTCTGGAGAACATAGAATGGAAAAAAGAAATGAAAGCACTGGATCTTGGAGCTGGAGAAGGAGACACGATACGAATCCTGAAATCACTTGGGATGGATGCACATGGTGTGGATCTTTTCCCACGGGGCAGTGATGTGGAAACAGGAGATTTTCTGCATTTGCAGTATCCATCAGACAGTATAGATCTTTGCATCAGCCAGTGTGCATTTTTTGTCAGCAGAGATCAGAAAAATGCACTATCTGAATGTTGGCGTGTTCTGAAAAAGGGAGGTTTTCTATTATTGTCAGATCTGGATACTGGAAATCTTTCAGAAATGGCAGAACAGACAGGATTTACCATTCTCCGGCAGGAGGATCAGACGTTACTTTGGCGTGAATATTATCTGGAAGCAATCTGGAATGATTCGTTCTGTTGCGAAGAGTATAAGATTCTGCAGAAAGAATATAAAGGAAAGAAGCTGCGTTATACCATGGTGGTTGGCAGAAAGGAGTAACATATGGATCTTTATGAAAGAATCATAGAACTTAGCAGTATGGGGTATCATTGTTCACAAATGGTTATGATTATGACACTGGAAGCCATAGGTGAGGAAAATCCACAGCTTGTAAAGGCTCTGGGAGGTCTGGGCGGTGGCATCGGTTACTGTGGAGATACCTGTGGCTGCCTGACAGGAGGGGCCTGTGCGATAGGTTTTTTCCTTGGCAATCTGGCTCCGCAGGAGAAAGAAGATATACAGATGAAACCGGCTGTGCAGGAATTATATCAGTGGTTCCATAAGAAGACCGAAGAAGAATTTGGTGCTTTTTATTGTAAGGATATCACTTCCAATCTGGATTGGGGAGTGATCATGGAGCAATGTCCTGCGTTGATTGCAGATACTTATACAAAAGTGATAGAAATACTGACAGAACGGGGAATATTGGAACTATGATTATGCTGGGTAAAACAAAAAGTGTATGTCCGATATGTATGAAAGTACTTACGGCTAAAAAATGTATTGGTGAAGATGGCATTTATCTGGTGAAAGAATGTGATATCCACGGAAAGTTTCAGACACTGATCTGGGAAGGAACGGCAGCAGAGTATCTTTCCTGGGGGAGAGAAAACCTGTCTGCGGAGACTCCTGTAAATCCAAAAATCAAAGAGAAATCTTGCCCGGATAATTGTGGACTTTGTGAGGAGCACGAACGAAAAGGATGTTGTATGATACTGGAAGTGACAAAGCGCTGCAATATGCACTGCCCGGTATGCTTTGCTTCGGCAGGAGAATGTCTGGAAAACGGTGATCTTTCAATTGATGAAATAGAAAAGCAATATGATTTTCTGATGGATCATGGGGGACCATTCAATATACAGCTCTCAGGAGGAGAACCAACCATGCGGGAGGATCTTCCGGAGATCATACATATGGGAAGAGAAAAAGGGTTCACATTTTTTCAATTGAATACCAATGGAATCCGTCTTGCGCAGGAAGCAGGATATGCCAGAAAACTAAAAAAAGCAGGACTGAATACGGTATTTCTTCAATTTGACGGTGTCACAGATGACGTGTATCAGACATTGCGCGGACGCTCTATGATGGAACTGAAAGAAAAGGCTGTGTTAAACTGTTCGGAAGCGGAACTGGGAATTGCCCTGGTACCTGTCATTGCTCCAGGAGTAAATGATATGCAGGTTGGAGATATCCTGAAGTTTGCGATGGATCATATGCCATTTGTAAGAGGAGTACATTTCCAGCCGATCAGCTATTTTGGCAGATGTTCTCAGCAGCGTCCACAAGCTCCGATTACCATACCAAAGATGTTGAAGCTGATCGAGGAACAGACTGACGGGCTTATGAAAAGCGAGGATTTCGCCGGTGGTGGAGCAGAGAATCCATACTGTTCTTTTCATGCAAGTTATCTGAAAAAAGGTGAGAGGGAACTGAAACTTCTGGAAAAGAAATCAGGCAGAGGATGTTGTTGTACTACCAGCGATGATTCCAGACAGTATGTGGAAAATCAGTGGAGCTATAGCACAAAAAAATTTGATGATGATGAAATGACACAGACAGATGCGCTGGATGAATTCCTGATCCGGGTTCATAATGAAACTTTTGCAGTATCAGGGATGATTTTTCAGGATGCATGGAATCTGGATCTTGAACGTCTGAAAAGATGTTATATCTGCGAGGTGGATTCTGATTATGGAATGGTGCCATTTTGTGCATATAATCTGACGAATTCGAAAGGAATATATTTATACAGAAAGTGAAACGATCGAATATAGATGCAATGATCTGTAAGCAGGAAGGCATTACAGAGATTACAAGAGATGAAATACACAGAATACAGCTGGAGAAATTAAATATTGTACTGAAGAGAGAAAAAGAACGAGAGGGTTTTTACCGAGATTTGCCGGAAAGACTGGAAAGCCTGACAGATCTGAGAAGCCTTCCTTTTACAACAGAAACAGATCTGGCACGAGATGGAGGCAGGATGCTGCTGTGCTCCCAGGGGGAAGTCCAGAAAGTAATATCAGAACAGACAAGCGGAACGACCGGTGCCGGTAAACGTGTATTCTATACAAAGGGAGACTGTGAACACACCATAGAACTTTTTATGGCAGGGCTGGGTGAATTTATTTATCCTGGAAGTATAACGATGGTGGCTATGCCATTTTCAGGTCCTTTTGGATTGGGAGAACTGATCGCGGAGGCAATCAGACGTCTGGGAGCAAAACCTCTTTCAACCGGAACAGGAAGAAGTTATGGCGAACTAAACAGGATTCTGGAAGAGGAGCAGCCGGATACGTATGTGGGAATGCCGACGGCATTGCTTTCCATGCTTAGAATGTGCGGAAAAGGCAGTATAAAAAGAGCACTGGTATCCGGAGATGCCTGTCCGCAAACTGTCATGAAAGCAATCGAAGAAATTTTGGAAACACGACTTTGGCCGCACTATGGTTCCAGAGAGATGGGGCTTGGAGGTGCCATTTGCTGCACGGCGCATGATGGTATGCATATGCGGGAAAACCATTGTATTACAGAGATTATAGATGAGAACGGAAATGTGCTGCCGGACGGTGAATGGGGAGAACTGGTGATTACAACCATTGGAATGGAAGCACAGCCGTTGATTCGATATCGGACCGGTGACTGGACAAGGATCATCCCAGGAAGATGCCTTTGTGGAAGTGAAATAAAGCGCCTGGACTTTGTAAAGCGGATGGATCCATTGGGAAGTATCAGAGAGATGGATGAATTGTTGTTTGAGATTCCGGAACTGGTAGATTATTGTGTGAAAATTGTAGATGGAAAAAAGGAAATTACAGCGCTTTTTACGTCGGACAATGGAGAAGAACGAATCAGGAGTGTTTTGGAAGAGAAGGATATTCGTTCATGGAACTGCAAAAAAGCAAAGTGGGAAGATCTGGCGCTGTATCCTGGCAAGCGAGTTACAAGGCAGTGATTTCGTGGTATCATGGAATCACTGCCTTGCCTGTTATTCAGGATAGTATGGACAATCTTCCTGGATGCATTCGCGATTATCTTCGCAGTATTTACACGTTATAGAAGACAACGGAATGTTTACAGAACAAAACTGACTGTAAAAATGAACAGCTTCTTCAATGGCAATTCTGCTGGTACGTTTGCAGCAGCGAGGTCCACCAACATCTGCCAGTCTGGATAAAATAATGGAAACAAGTTTTTGAGGAAACGGCCATGCATCTTTGTGAAGTGGACTGGATCCAGTCATAACGGACATGAAAATACCGGCTCCGGCAGCAGCTCCACAGACACCCCAGTAACCACAGGTACCGCCCGGAACCTGCTTCGCTCTTTTACAGATTTCAGATAGTGCAGCATCGTAATCCATATGTTCTCCATTATTGCGAAACGCTGTCAGAAGAACGCATGGGACAATTGCATGATGCTCCGGTCCATGCATATGTACAGATGGAAGATCCATAATTTTTTCCAGAAGAAGCAAAGCATCTTTTTCTGTACTGTCTCTGAGTGTCGTGATTACCGGAGCATATGTGCCATAGCTGTGGCAGGCATCACAGATAAAGTGACCATTTTCACAGACCGCATTGGTTAATTGCTCTTTATGGCAGATGCTGCACGTCTGAATAGAGCTTTCAGCACGATACGTAATAGGAGCACCACAAATCAGACATCCGGAAAAATGTTCCGCTTCATCGCAACAACAGGAATTATTCGTATGATCCATTTGATTCACCTCCGGAGAATTTATTTTAATAGTGTTAACGATGTAATAAGTATAACATAAAATGAAAAAGTAATGAGAAAGTATTTTGACAATGATGTTACTTTGGGTATATGATTTGATCCAATAAAGGGGAGTAACCTGCGCTTAACAAATTGCGTTTGTGATGTCGTCAGTACGGTGGAAGCATCCGGTATCATAAGGAAATGGTGAGACTTTTATTGCATTTTTTATTATGCAATAAAGGTCTCTTTTTTATTTTTTATAAGAAGGCTTTCATTGCATAAGAAATTCAGGTAGTAAATATTTAGAAACGAGGAGGCGGAAGTGATGAAGGAAATTTATCAGCAGACGGTAGAAGAGGTTTTTGAAAGGGTGAATGGAAAGAAATCTGGGCTTACGAGTGAACAGGTGAAAAGATCCAGAGAAAAGTGTGGGTGGAATGAACTTACAGAAGGAAAGAAGAAAGGTATCCTGCAGATTTTCTTTGAAGGAGCTGTCTATTTCCCGACAGCTCCATTTTATACCTGATAATTTTATTATGTCTAATGCTTATATGGAATTCTCTTCTATGCCCGAAAAGCATTGATCTCCTCAATCATTTTATTGACCGCCTGTGAATATGGAAGGTTTCGTCTCCAGGCAATCACCGTACTTGTCGTGATTTCGGGAGAAATTCTTCGTTGTACAAGAATGTCCTCTCTCCAATACTTTGCAGCAC
>ERZ1034946.430-NODE-430-length-21650-cov-45.156332_pt1 | contig 21650 bp, 18 predicted proteins | sample MGYA00520591_ERZ1034946 | MGnify/ENA primary metagenome ERZ1034946 (study PRJEB33766, sample SAMN09781753) | gut metagenome | biome: gut microbiome | host: Homo sapiens | place: Madagascar | study: EMG produced TPA metagenomics assembly of the PRJNA485056 data...
TCTGGCATTATGCAGGAGATTTTCTTGAGGGAGATGAATGGGATACGGTCATGAACTATCCGTTTTATCTGAATATGATCGATCTGCTGGCAGATGAAAAGATCCACGTCAGTCAGTTTGTACAGAATCTGGGATATTTGAAGGGACGTTTAAATAAAAAATGTTATCCCCTTATGTGGAATCTGATTGACAGCCATGATACAGCAAGATTTTTACATCTCTGTAATGGCAATAAGAAAAAACAGCATTTGGCAGCGGCTTTTCAGCTGTTATTGCCGGGAATGCCTATGATTTATTATGGAGATGAGTTTGCTATGCCGGGAGCAAATGATCCGGATTGCAGGCGGGGCATGTACTGGGATGAAGAATATCAGGACAAAGAGATGTATGAATGGTATAAACAGCTGCTTTGGATTCGAAAAAAACATGCGTGTATTTCAGAAGGCGAACTGATCGGGTCAATTACAAAGGATGAGGAAGAAACAATTGTCCTGATCCAGAAAAACGTCGAAGAGACAATTGCCTTGATTTTTAATTGCAGCAGTAATGCAAAAAACTTTAGTGAGTATGAGGGAAAATATAATTTACTTAGAGATGAGCCGTTTGATGGAAAAGTTGAGGGGCTTGATGCTGCAGTGATCGTGCTTTAAGAATGATTCCTGCCTGCGTATATGATTGCTTCGAAACTTTAAATAAAAGCAGGTTTAGATACATTGAAAAATAATTTCAGTGTATCTGAACCTGCTTTCTTTTTTTAATGAACATAGAGGCAGCCTGTGCGAAGAATAAATGATACATAGCTGCAAGATCGTATGTAGAAAAAAAACGAATATAATATATTTAGACAAACTTTATTTTTTATTTATATATAAACCTGAAAAAGATGGTATTATTGAATATATAAGGGAACTGTCAAAATATACTATATACAGAGGTAGACGTATGGGTAGATTAGTAGAGTTTCAGAATGTGAAAAAAACCTATCATATGGGAGAAGTCGAAATTCATGCTGTAGATGGCGTGGATTTTGAAATAAACGAAGGCGAATTTGTGGTCATTGTCGGACCAAGTGGTGCCGGAAAAACAACCGTATTGAATATTCTTGGGGGAATGGACAAGGCTACAAGCGGACATGTTATCGTTGACGGTGTTGATATCAGTTCGTTTAATAGCAGGCAGCTTACATCATACAGAAGAGATGACATAGGATTTGTATTTCAGTTTTATAATCTTGTTCAAAATCTGACTGCACTTGAGAATGTTGAGCTGGCATTGCAGATATGCAAAGATCCGCTGGATGCGAGAGAAGTTTTAACGGATGTCGGATTACAAGACAGAATGTTGAATTTCCCTGCACAGTTATCCGGAGGGGAACAGCAGCGTGTTGCTATTGCAAGGGCACTTGCAAAGAATCCGAAACTTCTTTTGTGTGATGAACCGACAGGAGCATTGGACTATCAGACAGGTAAAGCCATTTTAAAATTACTTCAGGATACATGCAGACAAAAAGGGATGACAGTTGTTGTAATTACTCATAATATGGCAATTGCACCGATGGCAGATCTGGTGATCCGATTTAAAAATGGACAGGTAAGGACTATTACACGAAACAGTGAACCAACACCGGTTGAACAGATTGAATGGTAGGTGACTGCTATGAAAAAGAAAGCACTGGCCAAAGAATTTTTTATGTCCATAAAAAAGACATACAATCGATTTATATCTATATGCCTGATCGTTATGCTTGGGACAGCTTTTTTTGCAGGTGTGAAAGCAGCAGAACCGGATATGCAGGAATCAGCGGATATCTTTTTTGACGACAGCAAGTTAATGGATATCAGAGTGCTGTCTACATTAGGATTAACGGAAGATGATGTTAATGCAATTTCTGCAATTGCAGGTATAGAATCTGCGATACCTGTATATACATATGATGTTTTGACGGAGAAAGATGAAAAACAGCATGTGATCAAGCTAATGTCAGAAACAACGGATATGAATAAAATCACTGTGACAGAAGGCAGGATGCCGCAGAAATCCGGTGAATGTCTGGCAGACTGGCTTTTGGAACAAAATTATGGGTATAAAATCGGAGATAAGATCACAATCAGCTCTGGAGATGACAAGGCAATTGAAGACATTGTCAATACGCAGACATATACGATCACCGGATTCGGAAAATCGTCATATTATCTTGATCTGACAAGGGATTCCAGCACGATTGGTAATGGTTCCATGTCAGGATTTCTGATTATTCCGGAAGATAATTTTACGCTTGAAGCATTTACGGAAATCGATGTTCTTGTTGATGGTGCGATAGCATTGGATTGTTATAGTGATGCTTATGAAGATGCTGTTGATGAAGTAACACAGAAAATCAAAGATATTGCAGGGGATCAATGCGAGATACGATATGCCGAAGTTGTACGTGAGGCACAGGATGCGATAGCTGAAGCTGAGACAGAAGTTTCTGATGGTGAACAAGAACTTGCAGATGCAAAAGAGGAATTAGAGGATGGATGGGAACAGCTTGCAGATGCTAAGAAGGAAGTTGCAGAAGGCCAGACGGAGCTTGCAGATGCGAAAACGCAGGTCAGTGATGGGGAAAAGGAGCTTAATGCAGCTAAGGATAAAGTTGCTGACGGTGAAAAGGAACTGGCGGACGCAAAAACACAGCTTGCAGATGGACAGAATCAGATCAATCAGGCGAAGCAGCAGATTTCAGATGGTGAGGCTTCTATCGCAGCGTATAATACAGAATTAGACAATGGAAGAAAGCAGCTTGAGAGTGCTGCAGGGCAGCTTGCAGATGCGAAAACCGGATTAGAAACATTAAAATCAGGGATTGAGCAGATGGAAAATGCTTTAAATGCCAGTCAGACGGAACTGGATGCTTCCGGTGAGGATTTAAAACAGGCAAGAACAGAACTTGAAGCGAACCGTGGGCAGATCGATGGTTACAGAACACTTGTCGCAACAATGGATTCACAAATAACGGCACTTCAGGCACAGATGGATCTTCTTGTTGAGGGCAGTGAACCCTGGCAGACATTAAACACTCAGATGCAGGCATTGACCACACAAAGAGATGCGATGAAAGCCGGTATTGCTGAATTTGATCAAAACGATGCATTGCTTTTACAAAATGAAGCGGCTTATGAAGAAGGAAAAAAGGCATTAGATGCAAAATGGGCAGAGCTTGCTGCATTGAAAAAAACATACGACAGCGGCATGGCAGACTACACGGTAGGTATGTCGGCATATGAAGATAATCTGTCAGAATTAAATGCAAATCAGGCGAAGCTTAATGCACAAAAACAGGTATTAACCGAGTCAAAACAAACCATTGCGGCGAAAGAGCAGGAATTAGCTTCTGCACAAAACACTATTGCAGAAAATGAAGCCTCCTTAGATTCAGCGAAAGCCGAAATCGCAGAAAATGAGAAAAAATTAAATGATGCACAGTCAGAGATAAATAAAAATGAGAAGAAACTGGCAGATGCAAAAAATGAAATCAAAGAAAATGAACAAAAGCTGACAGATGGCCAGGCTGAATATGATGCCGAATATGAAGAAAATCATCAAAAGCTTGAAGATGCGAAGGCTGACATTATCCAGGCGAAAGCAGATCTTGCCGATATTGAAGTACCGGAGTGGTATGTACTCGACCGTAATTATATCACTACCTGTGTTGCATATGCCCAGGATTCAGAACGTATAGGGAATATTGGAAATGTTTTTCCAGTTATATTTTTCCTTGTGGCAGCACTTGTCAGTCTGACCACAATGACGAGAATGGTGGAAGAAGAACGTGTTCAGATCGGTACTCTGAAAGCGTTGGGATATCGTAAATCCAGTATTGCAGCAAAATATGTCATGTATGCATTTCTTGCTACGATGTTAGGCGGCATGATCGGTACTTTGATCGGACAGATTATTTTTCCGGCAGTCATTATGAATGCCTATAAGATCGCATATGTTACATTGACAGATTTTGTGACACCGATCCATTTAAAATATTCTCTGATTTCAATGATCGCTGCGGTTGTCAGTACCACGGCTGCCACGCTTGCGGCATGCTATAAAGAACTTCTTGCTGCACCGGCGGAATTGATGAGACCGGCTGCACCTAAAATCGGAAAACGGGTTTTTCTGGAGAGAGTTACATTTATATGGAAACATCTTAATTTTTCCAATAAAGCGGCAGTGAGAAATCTGTTCCGATACAAGAAACGTTTGTTTATGACTGTACTTGGCATTGGCGGTTGTATGGGATTACTGCTTGTTGGATTTGGTGTAAAAGATTCCATCATGACGATCGGAGACAGGCAATATAATTTCATTCATACATACCAGGTTAAGATGACACTGGCCGATGCAGATACGGATGAAGAGAAACAGGAAGTTTTAGACAGTGTTCTTAAGGAGTCGACGACAAAGGCAGCTATGCTCAGTCATGAATCTACGATTGATGCATGTTGTGGAACCAATGGAGAAAAGAAGCAAAGCACATATTTGTTTGTCCCATCCAACGTAGATGAGTTAGACGAATTTGTATCTTTGCAGAATCGCATATCAGGGCAAAAATACACGTTAGATGATGAAGGTGTGATCATTTCAGAAAAGCTGGCAGCTTTGCTGGATGTATCCGAGGGTGACGATATTTATCTTGAGGTTTCAAGCTTAAATTATAAACCTGTTAAGGTAATGCACATTGCGGAAAATTATTATTACCATTATGTTTATATGACACCGGAATGCTACCAGTCATTATTTGGGAAAGATATTGAGTATGATGAAATATTTGTCGTAAATAAAGACCCGGAAGATATTTCTTATGAAAATGATTTTTCGGCAAAATATCTTGATAACAATGCAGTGTCAGGAATCACATTTACGCGTACAATATCAGACCGGATAGAATCAATGATCACAAGTATGAATATTGTTACCTATGTACTTGTTGTGTCTGCAGGACTGCTTGCATTTATTGTTTTATACAATTTAAATAACATTAACATCAGTGAGCGTCAGAGGGAGCTGGCGACGCTGAAAGTGCTTGGCTTTTATGATGGGGAAATATCAATGTATGTATTCAGGGAAAATATTATGCTGACAGTGCTCGGTACAATTTTTGGTATTTTCTTTGGAATATGGCTGCACCGGTTTGTCATCTTAACAGCAGAACTTGATATTATGATGTTTGGCCGGCAGATTTATACAAAAAGTTATATCTATAGTATTTTACTTACAATCGGTTTTTCTATTATTGTGAATATCGTGATGCATTGGAAAATGAAAAAAATAGATATGATCGAATCATTAAAGAGCGTTGAATAACTTCTGCTTGCGTATATTATTTGCAGACAGTATAATCGTATGGTTAGTCAATTGGCATATATTAATACTAAGAACTAAGGAAGAACTACTGTATGTTAAATAAAAAAGATTTCTTAAAATATGCATCGACATTAGCATTTCCGATTATGCTCCAAAATCTGATCGGAACATTGGTAAACATTGCCGACACGGTAATGCTTGGTTACGTGAGCCAGACTGCCATGTCGGCTTCATCGCTTGCGAACCAGTATACATTTATTCTTTTCTGTTTATATTATGGTATGGCAACAGGTACTTCGGTTTTATGTGCCCAATACTGGGGAAAAGGTGATAAAAAGACGGTAGAGAAGATTCTGGGTCTCGCAGAACGGATCTCCCTGATTATCTCTCTTATATTTTTTGTTATCTCCTTTACTATGCCAACGACAATTATGAAGATTTTTACAAACAGTCCTGAGACGATCGCTGCCGGAAGTGAGTATCTTAAGGTGATTTCATTTTCATTTGTATTCATGGGATTCTCACAGATTTTTATGAGTGCGCTCCGAAGCATCGGAAAAATCATGCTGCCGTCGGTTACGTATATTGTTTCGCTTTGTGTGAATGTACTTTGTAATGCAACTTTTATTTTTGGATTGTTTGGCCTTCCAAAGCTCGGTGTTACCGGTGTTGCACTTGGTACGGTGATCGCTAGAATCTCAGAAGTGCTGATCTGTCTGATTTATTCATTGCGCAGTTCGGACGTCAGATTCAGAATAAAATACTTCTTTGCAAAATCAGATATTCTGTTACAGGACTTTATAAAAATTGCCACTCCGGCGGTGATAAATGACGTTGTCTGGAGCTTTGCCAATTCAGCGTTTGCAGCAATTCTTGGACATATTGGAGATGATATGGTTGCAGCAAATGCCGTTGCTGTTATGGTGGTAAATATCGGTGCTATCGCCTGTCGTGGTTTTGCCAACGCTACTACGATCATTGTCAGCCAGGAGCTTGGGAAAGACCGCATTGATACAGCCAGAGAGTACGGGAAACGAATGCTTACAATAACATTTATTGTCAGCCTGATCGGATGTGCCGTTATTCTGGCGATCCGCCCTGTGATACTGAATTTCTACCGGGATAAATTAACAGAGACTGCTATTTATTATCTTGGCATTTTTATCATTATGACAACTTGGCGTTTTGTGGGCGAAGGCATTAATACCTGTCTTATATGCGGCTGCTTCAGGGGTGGCGGCGATGCCAGATTTGGAATGATCGTAGATGCCATATTTATGTGGCTTGTTGCAGTCCCACTTACCTTCCTTGCAGCATATGTTTTCAAACTGCCGCCTGTCTGGGTATATTTTGTCATGACATTGGACGAGTTTGAAAAAATGCCTGTGGTATTTATTCACTATTTCAGAAATAAATGGCTTACGAATATTACCAGAGATTTTGAGTGATGGCCTCAGAAATAAATGATTGACAAATCAACATGGATCAGATCAAAGGTCATAGTGCAGCGACAGCAGCTGTTTACGGTCTTGCAGGATTAAGAATTATTTTGTGTATGATGCCACAGAATAACTGGCTCAGTGCATCAGCTCCGCTTTCCTGGGGTATTTACCGTAATATTCCGTTTGCACTGATGGGAATCCTGATCATTGTTTTATTCTATAAAAGCGCAAAAGAGAACAATGACAAGTCTTTCCGTTTTATGTGGCTGACAATCGTTTTAAGCTTTGCATTCTATATCCCGGTTGTGCTGTGGGCGGATGTCATTCCGATGATCGGTATGCTGATGATCCCTAAGACATGTGCATATGTCTGGACAGTCGTGATCGGTTACAATGCGATGAAAAAAGAGATCGCTTAAGAAAAACTTTTTTGTGTAACAATAAGAGGGCATATGTTCGTCGACGGTGAATAAAGTAATAAAAAACGCTGAATTTAAAAAAAACAGTGATTTTCTTTTGGAAAAGTAGTATTATTTCACTGTAGATGAAAGGAGTGTGTGGATATGGAGCCATATAAAGCAAAAAAAATGCCTTTAGAATACAAAATTGATAAAGAAATGCTGATGTTGATATCAGAAGCAAATGTGAAGTATGGGGAATATAAGTCTCTTTTAAACACTTTGGAATTTGATGCAGGTTTCTTCCTGGATTCTGTTATTTTGAATGAAAGTTATAAATCAACACAGATCGAGGGTACCCAGATTTCACAAGATGAGATGTACTACCTGAAGTACATGGAAGTAACGGATGATAGCAGAGAAATTCAAAATCTTAAAAAGACAATAGAATATGCATCTTCAAATTTACAGGTGGGAAATAAGATCAGCTATGAGCTTGTCAATGAAATGCATAGGATCATACTGGATAGTGTCCGTGGATCACAGCGAAATCCAGGTCAAATAAGAACTACACAAAATTGGATCGGACCAAGGGGATGTACCATTGATACCGCAACATTTGTTCCGCCAATTCCTGAAGAGGTATATGGATTGCTCAAAAATCTATATGAATACATGAATGATGAATTTGAGGATCCGTTGTTGGTAAATATTGCCTTATCACATATGCAGTTTGAAACTATTCATGCGTATAAGGATGGAAACGGACGTCTTGGCAGAGCCTTGATACCGGTACAAATGGCGATGTTGGATCAAAGCACACCTATTTTGTATATGTCAGAGATACTTGAGTTATATAAACCGTCATATCAGAGAAATCTGATGGAATGTAGACGAGGAAATGTATCCGGATATATTAAGTTCTTCTTACAATGTATTATTGACCAGTGTAATGCATATATTTACAAGTTGGATAGAATCAAAGAAATATATAAAGAAGACATGAAAACTATTGAAGCAATAAAAGGTAATTCTGTTTATAAGATAATGCCGGTTATCATGAAACAGATTGTTTTTACTAAAAAAGAGATTCAAGAGTTATCTGGTGTATCTCCAAATGTTGTTTCAAAAATTATTAATCAGTTAGTTGATTTAAATGTAATTATTCCTGACTCAACAAAAATGAAAAAGGGATATAGATACCAAAAAATATATGAAGTATTTGTTGGAACAAGAGAATTCTAACAAATAGAATGATTCCCCTAAATTAATTAGGTATTGCATCACAGTAGTATAGAACAAGTCCCCTTGCAACTTTCCTGAAACCATGCTATATTCCCATCTTTGACAGTTGGAAAACGAAAAACGGTTGTATAGCTAGTAAAATCAAGGCTGGCAGCCGTTTTTTGTTTTCTGATTTTATATGATGTATGATGAAGCATACAATCTCGCAATGGGATTTTTTTTAGAAGGAGCAGTAAAAGAATGTCAAAAGATGAATATTTGATAACAGATAAACCGCTTAAAGCGTTGACTATTTTCGCAATGCCAATGATTCTTGGCAGCTTTTTTCAGCAAGTCTATAATATGGCTGATTCGATTATCGTCGGTCAGTTTGTCGGTTCTTCTGCACTGGCAGCAGTCGGTGCCTGTGCGGCACTTACGAATGTTTTCATATGTGTAGCACTTGGTGCCGGTGTAGGTGCGGGAGTGCTTGTGAGCCGCTATTTTGGTGCCAGAGATTACAGTAAAATGAAAACGATTGTGTCAACATCACTGATCAGCTTTTGTATTTTAAGCATACTCCTGGGTGCGTTTGGATTTGGGTTTTCCCGCCTGATGATGAGCTTGTTACAGACACCTGCTGATATACTGGACGAAGCAGTATTGTATCTGCAAGTCTATTTTGTGGGATTTCCGTTTCTTTTTATGTATAACATTCTATCTACCATGTTTACATCAATCGGCGAATCAAAAATTCCGTTAGGACTTCTGATATTTTCATCTGTATTGAATATTTTTATGGATCTTTGGATGGTAGCGGATCTTGGACTGGGTGTGTTCGGTGCAGCTCTTGCAACGCTCATCGCACAGGGGGTTTCCGCAGTGTTTTCGTTTTTGATTTTTCTTTACCGGATGCGTCGGTATAAGTGCCGGTATAGATGGTTTGACAGACAGGAGTTACAATTAATGCTTCGAATTGCCATTCCATCAGTTCTTCAACAGTCCACAGTATCAATAGGCATGATGATCGTACAGGCAGTTGTAAATCCTTTTGGTACACAGGCACTTGCAGGTTACGCAGCAACGATGAGAGTAGAGAATGTTTTTTCATTGATGTTTGTATCTATTGGTAATGCAGTTTCACCATATGTTTCCCAGAATCTTGGTGCAAAGAAAGCCTCACGTATCAAAAAAGGCTATCGTGCGGCATTGTTATTAGATATATGCTTTGCAGCTCTCGCTTTCATAGTTATTGAAACACTGCATACTCAGATCTCATCATTATTCCTGGGCAAAGACGGAACAGCCTTAGCATATCAGGTATCCGGTGATTATATGAGATGGCTTGGTTATTTCTTTATCTTTATGGGTATCAAGATGGCAACAGATGGGGTGCTTCGTGGCCTTGGAATTATGCGTCCATTCCTTATTGCGAACATGGTAAATCTTGCGATTCGTTTATCGGTCGCACTGATTTTTGCACCGCGTTTTGGTATTGCATTTGTCTGGCTTGCTGTACCTGCAGGCTGGCTTGCAAACTTTTTGATTTCTTATGCAGCCCTTAGAAAATCATGGCCGACTGATGAAACAGAACGTGCTGTATCACAAAATTTACATAGACAATCTGTGATAAAGGAACGCTCATAAAAGTGTAATAAATATAAAAAAATACGCTCATAAAAATGTAAACTTTATTACAGAACCGGTATATAAAGCAATTATCGAAGAAGGATTTTCGGCAGACAGTATTATAAAAATAATAAGCAGAATTGATCCAGCAAAACATTTTGAAGCACATGAAACATTGATTTTTTTGATGAAATCCAGGATTTTCCGGAAATTGCAACCTCGTTAAAATTTTTTAAGGAAGATGGAAGATACGATGTAATCTGTTCAGGATCGCTGTTAGGAGTGCAGTACCATCGAATTGCCAGTATCAGCGTGGGATATAAGACAGATTATCAGATGCATTCGATGGATTTTGAAGAATTTCTGTGGGCAAAAGGGTATGCGGAAGATCAAAGGAATATATGGGATGTGTGGAATGGCTGAAAGATGAGGCACAGGAAGATCTTCGCGCAAATAAGAATCTTGGAGTTTATAAAGGGGCTCTTTATGAGAATTTTGCAGCAGAAGCATTAGTGAAGCAAGGATATGGATTATATTATTATTCTAAGGAAAATTCAAATCTGGAAGAAAATTTTTTATTAAAGCGATATATGGCAGAACAAAAGATTTTTAAGTAATGTTAGAAACACCTTTTTGGATATTCTGTACCGGCGTTATTGATTCTACAGGGGCATTGCCGGTATATGATGTTTTAGAAATAAAAAAAGAAACGAGCAAGTCCTGTCAGGAATAATCCCTACCCGGTGAAACCCCATTTCCTTTATGACAAGCATAATACTACAAGTAACGATACTTGCCAATCCGAATATTCGAAAAAAGCTGCGTATACTTACAGTCGGCTGTCTTGGATTTTTGGGGGTAAAAATTGAGCTGCAATTAACGACAACATGAGCTATAAGAAAAACCTATAGCAACCACAAGGAATCTTCTATAACCAGAACAATTGACAAACCATGACCACATAGTTATAATCACAAACATAAATTAATTCCTATAAAACATATCAAAAAGATAGGAAATAAAGAAGGGAGAAAATCATATGAAAACAAATACGATTGTAAAGAACAAAAAACAGATGTGCCGCTGTTATATGTGCTGTATGGATGAATACGGTTTTATTTTCATATGATTTATGCACCTGAGTGTTTTGCAAAGAGAAGAAGCAGGCAGTTGTGATAAACATATGACAACGACCTGCTTCTTTCTTTATGTGAACACTCTTTAGAATTAACGTATGAAAGTGTATGAGAGAAAGATGCTTAAAAGTAGAAATAGATAATTGCGAAACTCGTGAAAGAAGAGTAGGAGGAGTTTCACAATTTTCTAAAAAGTAGAAAAATGAAGAGGAGAAAACATTATGAAACAGAGTTTAGTAAAAAAATTAACAGCAGGAATTCTTACAGGAGCATTAGCAATCAGTGTAACAGCGTGCGGTGGAAATAGCGCAGATACAAATAATGCATCCACAAATGCAGACGTCAGTGCAGAAACAGAGAACAGTGGAGATGTCACCGTGATCAATGCAGTGACAGGAGGTTCGCCAAAGCCTTACATTTCCGTGGAGGAAGATGGAAGTTATTCAGGATATGATATCGAAGTATTACAGGCAGTATTTGACCGGCTTCCACAGTACAGTCTGAATTTGCAGACCGCAGAATTTGATGCGATTTTCTCAGGACTTACCGCTGGTAATTATCAGATTGCTGTCAACAATTTCAGCTACAACGAGAAGAGAGCGGAAAGTTACTACTATTCTTTCCCATATGACGAGATCAAATATGTATTTGTTCAGAGAGCAGATGATGAACCACTCACTTCTTTACAGGATGCCGCTGACAGAGGTTACAAGATTGAGGCAGGTGCCGGAGTGAATGTCACGAATGCCATTGAAAAATGGAATGAAGAAAATCCGGAATCGCAGATTGAGATTATTTACACAGAGGCAGATCTCTCGGTTGTATTTGAACATATTCAGGACGGAACAAGCGATTTCAGGGTAGATGACCTTCCAATTTACAACAGCTACATCGAAGAGTTTGGTTTTGACGGATTACAGAAAACAGAACTATCTGCTGATGAGACAGCAAAGTTTTCAACAGCACTGGATGCGTACTTCTTATTCCCGTTAAATGACGAGGGGGCAGCGCTTCGGGAGGATGTTAATAAGGTATTGAAAGAGTTACAGGAGGATGGCACATTAGAAGAACTTTCACAGAAATATTTCGGGGCAGATCAGGTTCCATCCGCAGATAAATTTGAAACACCGATCAACTAAGAAGAACAAAAAGCAGGAGGCAGAAAAATGGCAGAATTTGATTATGAAGTAGTAAATGGAAGAAAGATCAGAGTCCGTCCGGTAGAGACAGTTTCAGAGGTTGATGAGAACGGATATTTTCATAGACAGCCAAATCATTTTACAACAGGATTCGGACCGGGCGAAAATCCGGTAGAAAAAGGACGTTATCGTCTGGTCTGGGCAAAGCTGTGCCACTGGTCAAACCGCGCATCCATCGTGAGGGAGCTTCTGGGGCTGGAGGATGCTATCAGTGTCAATATGGTAGAACATGCGCCTCATGAGAAAAATCTCGGCTGGGAATTTGTATATGACGAGAACAACACAGATCCGGTTTTAAACATTCAGTTTTTGAGTGAGGCATATTACAAAGCAGATGATGATTATACCGGACGAACGACAGTTCCGGCACTGATCGACGTACAGACCGGAAAAGTAGTGAACAACGATTACAACAGACTGACCAACTATTTTGAAGTAAACTTCAGGGAATTTCATGGAGAGAATGCACCGGATCTTTATCCGGAAGAACTCAGGGAAGAAATTGATAAGTTAAATATCTGGTTATTCCATAATGTAAATAATGGTGTATACAAAACAGCATTTGCCCGCTCCAAAGAGGCATTCTGGGATGCTTACAATGCATTTTATGCAGCACTTGATATTCTGGAAGAAAGGCTCGGACATCAGAGATTTTTATTTGGAGATTATGTGACAGACAGTGATGTGAGACTTTATGTGACGCTGGCAAGACTTGATATCCGCTATGCATTCCAGCTTGGCCACACAAAACAGCGTCTCATTGATTACAAAAACCTGTGGGGATATGCAAGAGATCTTTACCAGATCCCGGCATTTAAGAACAACACGTACTTTAAAGATTTTGCAAATCCTTCCAATAAAAAAGCGGGACATCTCATGGAGACATTTAATGCAAGATTTTTAGATGAGATCAATTTTGATGCATACTGGGGAGCACCTGCAGACAGGGCACATTTAAGCAGTGATCCGGGTAATAAATTTAAAATTGGGAAGCGATAGGCAGGAGGCATATTATGGCAGAGTATATAGAAGTAAACGGCAGGCAGATCAGAGTCCGCCCGACAGAGACAGTAAGTGAAGTAGACAAATATGGCAATTTCCACAGACAGCCAAATCATTTTACAAAAGGATTCGGACCCGGGGAAAATCCGGTAGAGAAAGACCGGTACATTTTATTCTGGGCAAAAGGATGTCATTGGTCAAACCGTGCATCCATTACAAGGGAACTTCTTGGTTTACAGGATGCAATCAAAGTGGAAATCGTAGGCTGGGATGATGATGCTTACGAAAAACCTTTGGGCTGGGAATTTGTAAATTCGCCAGATCATATCACCCCGGAAACAGGAGCACAGTTTCTGAGTGAGCTTTATTACAATGCAGACCCGGAGTACACAGGCCGTGCAACAGTCCCTTCTTTTGTGGATTACAAAGAGAAAAAGGTAGTGAACAACGATTATCACAAGCTGACCAACTATCTGGAGGTTGATTTTAAGCCATTCCAGAAGCCGGATGCACCGGATCTTTACCCGGAAGAACTCAGAGAAGAGATTGACAAGTTAAACTGGTGGTTGTTTGAAAATGTTAACAATGCTGTTTACAGAGCACAGTTCGCACAATCCTTACAGGCTTTTTCAGATGCTTATGAGACATTTTTTGCAGGGTTAGATGCAATGGAAGAACGTTTAGAACAGCAGAGATTTCTGTTTGGAGATTACGTGACAGACAGTGATATCCGTTTATATGTGACACTGGCAAGATTCGATGTCGCTTATTCGAGAAACATTGGTCCATGTAAAAGGCGTCTCGTGGATTACAAGAATTTATGGGGATATGCAAGGGATTTATATCAGATTCCGGCATTTTACCACAACACGTATTTTAAAGATTTTGCAGCGAGTGTTGATCTTAGCAAGGCAGACCCGGATTACTGGGAGTCTACTTATTACGATATCGTGATTCCGGATACTGATTTTGATGCGATCTGGAAGACACCGGCCGGAAGAGAGCATTTAAGCAAAGATCCGGCAAATAAATTAAAAATTCCAAACGATTTTTATAAACCGTGGAACTAAGGGAGAAGCAAGGAGCGGAAGATGATGGAAGCAGTGCATGCAACAGAAGAATGGCAGAGAGCAGGAGTGCATTATATCAGAATACAGGCAATGTGTGTCGGGTTTGATATTCCACTCAAATACGAATTTGCAGATGACACAAAGGACAGTGAATACATTCTGGTTCACGAAAACGGATTTCCGGTGTCTACCTGCCGGGTACGGATTGATGAAGAAAATGCCGGTCATATCGAGCGTGTTGCCACATTGGAAGAGTACAGGGGAAAACATTACGGGGCACTTGGAATCAAGGCAGCAGAGCAGCTTTTGAAAGAGCGGGGGGTTACAAACATACGGATCAATTCCCGCGAGAAGGCACTTGGCTTTTATGAGAAGCTTGGATATACACCGGATTTTTCCACTCGCTCCGGTGAAGGAGAATTTGTGTGCATCATAACCTCAAAAACACTGTAAATTTCTACAGACAATTGTAGTGATAAAAACAGAAAACGAACGGAGAAAAACTATGGCAAAGTTATTTGATTTTGAAGCGGTCTTGAGCCAGCTTCCGGAGATTTTAAAATATCTTCCGACAACCCTGATCCTTGCAGTCAGTTCCATGATCATTGCACTTATCATCGGAATGCTCCTGGCATTGATCAAAACAAAAAATATTCCTTTGTTAAAACAGATCGCAGGAGTGTATATCTCGCTGATCCGGGGAACACCAGTGATCGTGCAGTTGTATATTGCATACTTTGGAATCCCGATGATCACAAAATACATATACCAGCAAAATGGATGGAATTATCAGAGTTCGACAACCTCCGGTTTTGTGTATGCGATCATCGCACTTTCTATCAATGAATCAGCGTATATCGCAGAGATTTTCCGGGGAGCTTTGGCATCTGTCAATGTCGGACAGATCGAGGCTGCAAGTGCGATCGGAATGACATATTTCCAGACGTTTCGCAGAATCATTTTTCCGGAAATGCTAAGCGTGGCGCTCCCGGGACTTGGAAATTCCTTTATTGGACTGATAAAGGGAACGTCCCTTGCGTTTGTCTGTGCAGTCGTTGAGATGACAGCACAGGGAAAAATCATTGGTGGAAGAACGTACCGTTATTTTGAAGTATATGTTTCACTTGCGATCATTTACTGGGTGATCACATTTGTGATCGAGCAGGGAATCAGGCTGATTGAGAAGAAAATGCAGATTCCGGAACAGGTGGCAAAAGTAGAGATATCCGAGGATGAGAGAGGGGTATAAAAATGTTAGAGATCAAAAACCTTTCCAAAAGTTTTCATGAGAATAAAGTATTAGACCATATTAATTTAAAAATTGAAAAAGGCGATGTTGTCGGAATTATCGGTCCTTCCGGTACAGGAAAATCAACCTTATTAAGATGTATCAACCAGTTGGAGATCCCGGAGGAGGGGGAGGCTGTTTTTGGTGGAAAAACGGTCGATCTTTCCAAGAAACACAAAGACAGCCTGGAATTCCGTAAGAGCACGGGCATGGTGTTCCAGAGATTTTATCTGTTTGAGAAAAAGACAGCGTTGGAAAATGTTATGGAAGGTCTTATGGTTGTTCAGAAAAAGAGTAAAGCGGATGCAAAAGCAATTGCTTTAAAAGAATTAGAGCGTGTTGGAATGGCATCATGGGCAAATCATTATCCAAAACATTTGTCCGGAGGACAGCAGCAGCGTGTCGCAATTGCCAGAGCACTTGCCCTAAAACCGGAATTACTCCTGCTCGACGAGCCGACTTCAGCCTTAGACCCGGAGCTTGTCGGTGAAGTACTTGAAACGATCAAAAATGTTGCGGCAGAGGGACACACGATGCTCTTAGTATCTCACGAAATGAACTTTGTAAGGCATGTTGCCAATAAAGTGATATTTTTAGATGGCGGTCATGTCGTGGAGTATGGAACGCCGAAGGAAGTATTTACCAATCCACAGAATGAACGGACAAAAGAATTCCTGAGAAAAATGCAACTACTGAATGAACCGGAATATGTAATATAATGAGCAGTGTTGACAGTAAAAGAAATAAAATGCAGCTGCTTGCAGACTGTATTTTATTTCTTTTGGTGGAAAGAGGGCGAATGCCCGACAGCCGGGAAAATCGCAGATTTTCCCGGCTGCACTGCGGATTAGATTATAGATTTTCCCGGCGTGCACTGCGGAATAAATCAAACTAAATTAAATGCAGATTAAATAAATCGAAAAGAGGTACATCATCATGGCATGGAAACAGAACATCATAGAAGATTTTAAACAACTGGTATCCTTTGATTCCATCAGTTTTCATGAGCGGAAGACCGCAGACTGGCTGCTTGCCAGACTAAAAAGCATGGGATTTTCTGTGGAGGAAGATCAGGCAGGTTCTCATTACGGTGGCGACACTGGAAATATTTTTGCCGTTCTGGACGGAGAATTAGACGGAAATCCGGTTATTTTTTGCGCACATATGGATGTTGTAGAACCGGGAAGCGGCAAAAAATCCGTTTTGGAAAAAGACGGAACAATACATTCTGCCGGGGATACTGTGCTTGGTGCAGATGACATCAGCGGTATTCTGGAAATTCTCTATGGTGTACAACTTGTTCTTGACAGTGGAAAACCTCATAAAAAAATTGAAATTCTGTTTACAATTGGTGAGGAATTATATGTCAAAGGTTCGGATGTTTTTGACTATTCGAAAGTAACCGCAAAACAGGCGTATGTGCTTGATCTGTCCGGAGCGGTGGGAACCGCTGCAAGACGTGCGCCGTCTATCATTTCCGTGAGAGCTGAGATAAAAGGAAAAGCTGCTCACGCCGGATTTGAGCCGGAAAATGGAATTCATGCGATTTTTGCAGCAGCCAATGCGGTCAGCCGCCTCTGCATGGGGCATGTGGATGAAGAGACGACGCTTAATATCGGAACGATTCAGGGTGGAACAGCGACAAACATTGTGCCAGACTGCTGTGTGCTGACCGGAGAGATCAGAAGTTACGATCATGGGAAAGCGTTGGAGACAGTGCGCATGACGGAACAGATTTTCACAGAGGAGGCGCAGAAGATCAATGCCACGGCGGAGGTGACAAGCCAGATCCATCTGACCGCCTATGAGACACCACTTGAGAGCAAGGCAGTGACCGATTTTCAAAAAGCCTGTGAAATCTTAGGATTTTCCGGTGAACTTACAGGTACGTTCGGTGGAAGTGATAACAACAGTTTTGCAAAAAACGGAATCGAAGGGCTTGTTTTATCGAATGGAATGTATAACGCACATTCGACACTGGAATACACAACGGTCGACGATCTTTATAAAGGAGCAGAGCTGATCGGACAGCTTATTTTATTATAAAAAGAAATTTCGGTCGTATTCTGTTGAAGATTGTTGTTTTCGCATATAGCCATCTCGTGTAAGTTATGGTAAAATAGCCACAGAGAGCGTCACGGAGGACGCAATAGTGGGAGGTAGCTCTTATGGATAAGAACAGCGAAAAAAATGTCAGGTTCCGCATAAATATTACATTGTTAATTGCGGTGATTTTACTAGTTGCAGATTTATATGCAATGATCAATATGCCTCAGAAATTTATTATTCTGGCGATCATTACAGCATTGTTTCTGGTTGCAATCTATTTTTTGGTAGATTCCATTTCAATTTATCTGATGGCAGAAAAGAATCGCAAAGAAGAACAGTATGATAGTATTTTTAAATCAGAAAAAGCGTCTTATCTTTTATTGAGGAAAACATTTGATGATCTGTATGAACTCATTGAAAAAGGAAACCAGTCCCGGAAAGCAAATGTGGAGGATATTATCCACGCACAGAAAGCAGTAGCAAAGGTTTCCATTGGAAGAAGTAAAGAGAATGCAGATGCACTGATGAATTCCAATGACCGCATCATGGAAAAGATTTCGATGTTAGAGGCTGTTTTATCAGACAATGTTTCGCATCCGGCACCGGAAACTAATAAAAATGACAGCGCATATGCACAGAATATTTTAGACAATCAGAATAAAATATTACAGCAGCTGGAAGTTTTGCAGAATACATTGAATACGATCGGAGCTGATGCAAAGATAGCAGCAGAGTCTGCAAAACAGAACTTTTTTACCGAGGAACGTATCTTGGCAGAAGAGAATAAAATTGAAAAAGAAGAACCACAGGTTCAGGAAGCCGCAGTTGAGGAGATCCCATCGGCTGCTGGAGAAGCAACTGTGATGGAAGAAACACCAATCGAAGAAGAACCATCTGTGATAGAAGAGACACCGATCGAAGAAGAACCATCTGCGATGGAGGAGACACCGATCGAAGAAGAACCGTCCGTGATGGAGGAGACACCGATCGAAGAAGAACCGTCCATGATGAAGGAGACACCGATCGAAGAAGAACCGTCCATGATGGAAGAGACACCAATCGAGGAAGTTCCATCTGATATGGAGGAAACATCAATTGGTAAAGAAGAAGTTTCTTCTTCGGAGGAAGATTTATCCAAGTATGATGATATAATGGTAGATACTTTGACGGATTCGGATGATAATGTTCCGGTCGAGAAGATTCCATTGGAAGATGAAACAGTTGTAGATGATAAGCCGGCAATGCCTGATCTGTCAGATCCGAATAAGGTTATGACACCGGATGAGATTGCAGCATTGATTGCAAACTTATAATAGAAGAAAGACTTCGGTGTAAAGTAAAAAATAATATTTAAGACAATAAAAAATCTGTCATACAAATGCAATTTTTGTATGGCAGATTTTTTTGGTAACAGGAAAAACGTTCCCGATCATTAATCGGCAGTGATTTTTACGATTTCTTTGATAACCGAAACAGCGGTATCCATACCTTCTACACTGATGTGTTCAAACGGTCCGTGGAAACCATAGCCGCCGGTTCCGAGGTTCGGACAAGGAAGTCCCATAAAACTTAATCTGGCGCCGTCTGTACCACCGCGGACTGGGCGGGAGACCGGTTCCGGACCAACGTTTTTGATTGCTTTTTTTGCAATTGCAACGACATATTCATTCTTTTCAATGACTTCCAGCATATTGCTATAGGAATGCTGAATGTTCAATTTTACAGTGTCTGCATGATATTTTTCATTCATTTTTTTCTCAATGCCACGCAGGGTATCAAGACGTTTTTCAAAAGAGGCTTTGTCATGGTCACGCACGATATAATTCACTTTGGCGTGGGCGATGTCTCCGCTAAAATCAGTCAGATGATAAAATCCCTCTCTGCCTTCGGTGTGGGCAGGAGTCTCATTTTCAGGGAGAAGAGATGCAATCTCACAGCCGACAAGGGCAGCGTTGATCATAATATCTTTTGCCTCTCCAGGGTGGACATTGACGCCAGTGATCTCAAAAGAAGCACTTGCAGCATTGAAGTTTTCATAGGCAACTTCGCCCTCGTAGTCGCCGTCAACGGTGTAGGCAAATTTGGCTTTAAAATAGTCAAGGTCAAATAAATCAGCACCGCTTCCGACTTCTTCGTCCGGTGTGAAGCCGATCCAAATGTCGCCGTGAGGTATTTTTTCTGTGATGATCTGTTCCACTGCCGTCATGATCTCGGCAACCCCGGCTTTGTCATCAGCGCCAAGAAGCGTTGTGCCGTCTGTGGTGATCAGTGTGCGTCCTTTTAATGTTTCAAGTGTCGGAAAATCGGATACTTTCAGATAAGCGCCGCTTCCTTTTAAAAGAACATCATTGCCGTCATAATCCGGAATGATCTGTGGTTTGACATCTTTTCCGGAAAAATCAGGAGCAGTATCCATATGGGAAATAAAACCGACAGCAGGCTTGTCAGCATATCCTTTCGTTGCCGGCAGCAGTCCGTAAACATAGCAGTGATCGGTTAAAGTGACTTTCTCTAAACCGAGATCGCGCAATTCCTGTTCTAACACTTTTCCTAACTCAAATTGTCTTTCCGAAGATGGAATCTGTCGGCATTCCTCGTCAGAAGTTGTCCAGTAAGAGACATATTTTAATAATCGTTCTTCAACACGCATGTGAAACCTCCTTATAAAATGGTGCCGCATTATTTTGATATAAAATCAAGCCGGGCACACATAGTTATAAAATACCATAAAATAGTGAAATAGGAAATATTAGAAAAGGATTTCTTGACAATTGTGTATACATCAGTTACATTCAATATTGCAGATAGCAAAATCTTTTTTTCAAATAAGTGTTATAGTATGAGTTATTTCTGCCAGATCGGCATGAAATCCTAAAAAATTGTTAGATACAGATATTGAGGGCTTTCCGGAAACTTCGCAAAGAAAGAGAGGAAGGTTTGGGCGAGAAAGATACAACAGAAAAAATAAACTGCATGAACAGGAAAGGGATATCGTCAAACTCTGGAAAGAGCGTGATATTGAATTTGCCATATATGGCATGGAAAATCAAACTTTACCGGAGAAATATATGCCGCTTCGTATATTAGGTTATGATGGTGCCTCTTATCGCAGTCAATTGCAGAAGAAAAGAAAAAGACCAGTTGCAGTATTGACAATTGTTTTATATTTTGGTACAGATAAGATGTGGGATAAACCAACGCATTTAAAGGATGTGATATACATTCCGGAGGGTTTGGGAGAGTATGTTAATGACTATAAAATCACAGTTTTTAATATTGCATGGTTGACGGAAGAAGAGATTGCAAGATTTAAAAGCGATTTTAAAATTGTAGCAAATTTCTTTGTACACAAGAGAAAGAATAAAGATTATGTATCAGATGACAAAACAGAAATTAAACATGTGGATGAAGTATTAAAATTATTATCTGCTATGACGGGGGATGAGCGTTATGAAGAAATTCTGGCAGAGAAGCAGAAAGGAGAGTACAATACTATGGATACAGTAGCAGAACATCTTGTAAATATGGGTGAGGCAAGACTAGGAAAACTTATAAATCTTTTATTGCAAAATAATAGAATAGAAGATGTAAAAAAGGCTTCTGTTGATAAAGAAGCCAGAAAGAAGTTTTACAAAGAATTTGGAATTATTGATTAATGAGGAGGGACGGTTCGCAAGGACTGTCCCTTTGAAAAATATAAAATTAAAAATATAAAAACAGTACTCGACAAAATACGAAATAATTTATAAAAAAATAGTTGCATTTCTAAAAAAAGTATTATATAATAACATTCGTCGCTGAAAGACATGCGCCACTAGCTCAGCTGGCAGAGCACCTGACTCTTAATCAGGGTGTCCAGGGTTCGAACCCCTG
>ERZ1034946.435-NODE-435-length-21410-cov-7.639382_pt1 | contig 21410 bp, 18 predicted proteins | sample MGYA00520591_ERZ1034946 | MGnify/ENA primary metagenome ERZ1034946 (study PRJEB33766, sample SAMN09781753) | gut metagenome | biome: gut microbiome | host: Homo sapiens | place: Madagascar | study: EMG produced TPA metagenomics assembly of the PRJNA485056 data set...
TCTTTGAATTATGTAAAATACCCAGTTTATATAACTTCCTATGCCTTTTAAGCATAATTTATCTGTATCAAAAAAACACAGCCGGATTTGTTTTTCCGGCTGTGTTTTTCAGTTATTGTTTATTTTTTCGGAGTTACCCGGAAGGTTCGGATCTCGTAAGGACGTACCGTTACCTTAAGTTTCCCTGTCATTTCTTCACCTTCTGGGATTTCCATCAGGTTCGTCTCCTGCCAGGATTCTACTGGGAAACCGAATTCCAGCGTTACCGGACCGCGCATGCCTGCGTATTCATGGAAGCGGATGATCAGATCTTCAGAATCTTCTGCTTTCTTTATACAGTCGATGGCTACATGGTCTGTATCTGCCTTGCAAAATGCAGGCTGTATCTCTGCATCCACTACTCCTTCCACAGTCCAGAGCGGATTGTTCAGTCTCCATGCTTCTTTCTGCACACCAGCTTCCTGCCAGCTGCCACGGTGTGGATAAAGTGCATAGGTAAAATCATGGCTTCCCTGATCTGCCGCATAATCCGGATGGATTCCACATTTGATCAGCGACATGCCAAAAACATGGCCTCTGGCACTGTAGCCATATTTGCAGTCGTTCATCAGGCTGACTCCGTATCCGGTTTCGGAATAATCCGCCCACTGATGGGCAACAGTTTCAAATTTCGCCATATCCCAGCTGGTGTTTTCGTAAGTCGGACGTTTCACATTTCCGTACTGGATATCAAAAGTTGCCTCGCTGGTGCGGATATCCAGAGGGAAAAGGACTCTCAAAAGCTGCTGATGCTCATGCCAGTCTGCATGGGTGACAAAGTCGATCCTGCGGTTGTCGTTATAAAAACGGATTTCCTGCGAAATCGTGGAATCCTGATAATTCCAATCCATTTTTACTTTTGTCATCAAAGAAGATTTTTCCACAGAAACCGTTTTCAGATCATCTACCTCGTATCCTTTTTCCTGGTAATAGATATCAATATCCCAGGCATCATACTTCATCGGACGGTCCTCATAAACTACCAGGTGGTTCCCCAATTCGCCTGCCTTCAGGATCTCGCGGTCATTTTCCTTATCAAAAATAGAAGTCATACGGCCTTTTTCATCCCAGACAATATGATAAAACGGCGTGTCCATTTCCCCAGTCCACTCTTCTGTACAAAAACATTCCGCCTTGGTTCCAATTTTATAAGTCAGGGTTGTAAATCCGACAGGCTCTATGTCAGAAACTTTTACAAGCCAGCCATCCTCCGTATATACAGCAGGCAGCTCTTTTCCATCTGCGGAAAACCAGCTTCCCTTTCTGCCCTCGTAAGCTTTTACTTTTACTGTTACAATACCTTCGCCTTCAAAACTACTGTTATTTACTACAGTTACAATGGAATCTGATTCTCTTACCAGAACCTTCAGGGCATTTTTCTCGATTGTATCCAGGATTTCATTGGCTTTTGCATACTCTGCCGTGGAATCCTCATATACTTCATGGATGGATGATCCCGGAATGATATCATGGAACTGATTTCTCAGTGCAATCTTCCAGGCCTCGTGGAGTTCTTTTTCCGGATAGGAAGAAAAATCGCCGGTCTTTACAGCCGCCTCACTTGCCAGCCACTCTGCCTCCCGCAGCTTCAGTTCTATCTTCCGGTTGTTTTTCTTATTCCGTGCCTGGGAAGTGTAGGTTCCTCTGTGATATTCCAGATACAGCTCCCCATCCCAGGTTGGTACATGGCGGTCTGTAGACGCAATGGTTTTCTGAAGATTTTCGAAATAATCATAAGCTGTTCCGGGAATTACTTCCGGAAGTCCTGGCATAGCTTTCAGATGGCGTCCCATCTCCAGCATATCACGGTTCACTCCACCGCCTCCGTCTCCGTTTCCGTAAGCCAGAAGCAGATCCTGATTGATCTCTTTGTCGTGGTAAAGATCCCATGCCCCTTTTACAGATGCCGGATCGATAAGCCCATTATATGTATAACCGCCATCATCGCCAAAAGTCGGAGTGCTCATAAAGTGCGTCAGTACTTCGGAACCATCCACGCCGATCCAGCGGAAAGTATCGTGAGGCATATGGTTGTACTGGTTCCAGCTAATCTTAATGGTCATAAAGTTATCAATTCCGGAACGCTTCAGGATCTGAGGCAGTGCCCAGCTGTAACCAAATACATCGGGAAGCCAGAGAACATTGGCCGTTACGCCGAACTCTTTTTTGAAAAAGCGCTGTCCGTTCAAGATCTGACGTACCAGAGCCTCACCGGAAGAAATGTTACAGTCAGCTTCTACCCACATCGCTCCGTTTGGTTCCCAGTTTCCGGATTTTACAGCTTTTTTGATCCGCTCATAGATGTCCGGATAATCCGTCTTAATATAATCATAAAGCTGTGACTGAGACTGGATAAACACAAACTCCGGGTAATGTTTCATCAGAGTGCACATGGTTGAAAAAGTGCGGGCAGCTTTTTCCCTGGTATGTTTCAGCTGCCAGAGCCAGGCCACATCAATGTGAGAATGTCCCACTGTATGGACTGTTACCGGAGTCGTCCAGGAGATTTTTGCAACCTCCTCGTTCCAGACTTCCAGAGCGTTTTTGAGAGATGCATAAAAAGCATCGGAACCAGGCTTTCTCCAGTCAATAGCCAGATGTGCACGGTCAATAGCTGTCAGAAGATCTGTTCTTATGGAATCGTTCTCATCCAGCATACGCACAGTCTCAACAGCCGCTCTGCTGCTGTAATAAAAATCATCCGCAACCTCATCCAGAACGGCAAGCTCTGCCTGTTTGAACTGATGAGTCTGTTGTGTTGGTACTCCGCCGCCTTCCAGTCCTGCCCAGAGGCGGATAGCCAGCTCCACTTTCGTACCGGCAAGCTCTGAAGGAAAGATCACTTCTTCATGATAGGAGCCGGTTTCGCAGTATGGCGAACCATTGACGTAGATCAGTCCCTCGAACCCGGAATTCAGGCCCTCGCCGGTTTTTCCCATATTAAAAAGCCCGGCGATCTTTTTCCCCACCCATTCCGCCGGGATCTCTACGGACTGTCGGATCCACAGATAAGTACCTCTTCCGATCCAGAAATCACCTTTTTTCAGAGTTCCCGTATAGACCACGCTTTCCGGCCGTTTCCCCACCGGCTCCTCCTCCGGCGTGCTCGCGTCAAATGACGGGATTTCCATCCGTTCTCTGTAACGGAGATCTTTTAACTGTTTTGTGTTTCTTTCCAATTTTTCCAGTGTAAAAAACATTTGCTACATTCCCCCTTGTAACCTGTTTATTTCTTGTTTTTTCTTATCTCCTCATATACCCCATATCCGAGAAACAAAATTCCGACGATCAGTGCAACGAACGAAGCAATCGATAAGACCGGTCCCACATATGACAGACCAGCAGCAAATAATGTAGCATCCCAGGTATTCCCGCCGCTCATAAATACTGCTGCTGAGATGTATTTTGCGGAGATCAGGATTGCCGATATCAGGCAGAAAACAGCGCCGATGCCTTTATTATTCATTTTTTTGTTCCTCCTTTTCTTGTGATCGATAGGTAGAGCATATCATACATGGTTCACGTAAGATATGGCACGATTACATCGTAGAATTTTTTACTCCACTCAGCATGGAACCTTGCCATCTGTGGCCAGTCTGTTTCGTTCTCAACGCTTACGCCGTTCAGCTGATACGATATTTTTGATGATTTAATATCATCACCACGGCTCCACATAAGTGAAACCCCTAAGGCTTTTTCTATATCTTTTTTATGAGTAAACAGCATATCAAAAGCTTTTTTATTCTCTTCCTTCTTCGCTTTTCCAAAATACATCGCAACTTTTGCTGAATCAACATTTGCAATGCAGCCGATACTGAATCCACCGATTCCGAAAAATCCGTTCATCCAGTTTCCTCCTGACGGATTCACATTACGGAAGGAGTCATTATCTTTATGTGTCTCTTTAATAATATCCAGCGCATATGTCCAGTATTTTTTTCGCTGCTCACGACAGCCTCCCTGCTCATCTGCATTTGCCTCATTCTCGTCACGCAGATAAAATACCAAATCTGCCGGATCTTCATCATACAGCTTAAACAACCGGTTCAGAACAGACAGTTTGCTCTGCGTACTGGTATTCGTCCACACATAAATACCATCTCCTATCTCCGCTGATTTTGAAAAAGCATCTTGATTTGTATCAAAATGGAGCGCAATATTTTCTTTCTCCGACATAGCCAGCTTTGTAATGATCGTCTTATCCTCTGCATATAGGATCTGGATAACCTTTTGGAACATCTCAACCCAGCTTGTTACAGGCTGTTCAGTATTCTTAAAAGAAAACCTGGCGATCAGACGGCCAGTGAGCTCGCTGTCATCCTCAAGAGTATAGGTATCGAGCTGCTTTTCTTCCGGTTTATATTCCGTGACAGGTGCTGTCCAGATTTTCAGCGCTCTTCCCATGAGATATTCGCTGCGTTCTTCCAGTTCTGAGAGCGTCCATTTATCTTTTTTGGCGATCCAGGTGTTCATTCGAATTCCACTGTCATCGAAGCCATTCTGCATGGTTTTCTTTTCATCAAATGAACTATTGCCGTATTTCGAATTATAGGCTGTCAGAGTCAGATTAGCCATCCTATGCAGCCACTGTTCATGGATCTTTTCATAATCATCACCCAGCTCCTTCTGCCACACTGGTGTAAGATGCTGCGGCATAATATGCTCAATCGAATATGTACCATCATCAAAATGACGATATACATCTTTGTCCTCCGAAGTTCCAAAATTCTCAAAGCGCTCAAGAATGTAGATCTTATTCTTTCTGTTCATCAAATAAACCTGCCTCTCTTCAAATGCCCTTTTAAACTCATCATCATCCGGAAAGCGAGCACGTTCCTTCTTTGACAGAAGTGCATATTTAAGCTTCCCAACATAGTTGTCCTCTGTACCATCGTACCGGAGGATCTCACGGTGCAGCATGAGAAAGATTTTATTCAGGGCATTTGTCGGCAGGTCGCACATTGTCCTTCGAAACAGATAATTCTCCATTGTCAGAAAAATCTCTGTGACCTGTGCCAGCGTCAGCTTACTTTCGTTATACAAGCGCAGCACTTCAAGAAAATACGGCCTTGTTACTGTGGTTTCCAGACGATTCAGGCGGTCGATGCAGGCATCAAGGACAGCACTGCCTGAATTGCCATCAAGAAGAATCTGATAACGTTTTGCGTAAGCCAGCATATCCGTAAGAAGCGGCTCTGTTTCGATTTTTCCAGGCTCTGCAAAATTTTTAAAATCGATATAGATTTTCTTCTGCTGTGGAATCGCCTGTTGCTTTATGCTTAGATAATCCCTGATGAAGGCACTTACATCGTACTTTGTGCAGATTTCTATCTTGTTCCAGTATTTGTCATAATAGTCCTCCTGTTCCCCGGAAGGCAAGCCCATCAGGATAAAATTTCTGATTTTGTCACCTTCGCTGAGGTCCAGGCCTGTAGAATTCAGGCTCTCGAAAATCAACTGTGGATTGTCGTCCATATCCAGCCGAATGTTGATAATTTCCAGACAACAGATTGCATCATAAAGCTGATCAATGGTAATTTCCTGCTTCTGAATCCGGTCATAGAAATAATCGTAGTTCACGGTCAGATTGGATTCTCGAATGTGCTCCGCAGGATCAGAGAAAAGCCTTCTGAAGGCCGTCTGATCATTTTTGACCGGTTTGAGCTTGATACGGGTATCCTCCGGCTTCCACTTGTCCACAAGATATTCCTCGTAGATACGCTGTTTCAAGTTCGCAGTCTCCGACATTACAATACCCTTGTCGATCAGGTTATACATGGCAAGGAACAATAACGATACCGTTGTCAGACGCTGCTGGCCATCAATGATCAGGAATTCCTCATTATGTCCATCCGGATTGTATACCGAAACAAGGCTCCCGAAGAAGTGACTCTTCCGGTGTCCTTTAATGATTTTTACGAGGTCATCGTACAGCTTCCTGCAATTCTCGATCTTCCAGTCATAATTTCTCTGGTAAACCGGAATAACAAAACGTTTGTCGGAGCCCTCCATATATTTAACGAATTTACATTCTGAACCCTTCATCTGTACTCAGTCTCCTTGTCAGTGAACTTATCATATATTTTATCAAAATATAAAAGAAATTGATAGACAATTTCTTTTGATATTTTCTAACATTTATCATACATAAAGACTCTCTCCTTTACATTTTAAATAATTTTTTAGTTTTTGATGCCGTAAACTGAATAACCGGTCCTGAGATAATGATCGTTACGATTGTACATACGCCAAACTTTCCACCCAGCAAAACTCCGGCAAGTACCATAATAATATCCAGTATCATCCGTACTACTTTTACCTGCCAGCCGTTTTTTTCCGCAAGAGAAAAGGTTAATGCCTCATAAGAACCACGTCCCAGTGAAGCTGCTGCATAAAATCCTGTTCCGACTGCAAAAAGCATGACTCCCAACAACATGATCAGTGCATTCACCCACAAATACGAACTGTACACATGTACATTTGCAAGCAAGTCAACACAGAGGCTATACACAATCTGATAAAGGATCGTACCGATATGTATCTGTGATCTGTCATAGAAAAATGCGAACACGATCATAACTGTGGCTACAATCAGAGATGCCATACCTATACTTATATGAAATGTCATGGAAATCCCCTGCCACAAAACAGCAAGGGTCGCCCCTCCAAATCCTGCATATAATGCAAGGGTAATGCCATATGCTGCTATGATCGAACCAATCACGATGATTATTATTTTCTTCATCCATTCTGTTTTACTCATTGTTATAGCCTCTTTCTTCTTTATTTTATGTCATCCTTTAAAACCGGAATTCTTGAGGAAGCCTTTGTCAGAAATTCTTTTCCTATCTTGTTTGTATAATCTCTTTTCTCTGCTTCATCCACCAGCGTAAATTTCTGTTTCTCCACAACCTTTATGCCGTTACATATTACAGTATCACCATTCTCTCCATATCTGTCCGTAAATACAAAAAAGGCACTAGCAGGGTATCTATAATCCCTATTAGCACCTTTGCTGCACATGATCAGTTTCAATTGAGAAAAAATAAAGACTATAGATACACTGTTGTGTTCAGAAACAGTAAAATCTATAGCCTTCATTCATGCCGAGACAAGCTCCATATCAATTTATGCATATAATAATCATGTTAATTCTATTTGTCAATACCTTTTCATAACTTCGGCATTCAATTTTTAAAAAATCATCCAAAAACTCTTGACATCTAATCCGAGATTACAACCTGGCACACATTTTGCAGTAGATATGTTTCCATATAAAACAACCAAGCCTTTTCAGAAGTTAGGATTCAAATCCCAACTTCCGAAAAAGGTTCAAAAATACGCTACTTTTTGACTTTTATTTATCTTTTCTCGAAATTAACGCCACGGTTTCTACATGAACTCCTTGCGGAAACATATCCGTAGTAGAAACCCGCGTCAATTCATAATCCTCCGCACAAAGCACCTTCAGATCCCTAGCCAGAGTAGCACTGTCGCAGCTCACATAAACAACCCTCTCCGGTTTCATTTTAAGGATCGTATTCAGCAGTACCTCATCGCAGCCCTTCCGCGGTGGGTCCACAACGATAACATCTGCATAGACACCATTCTTCTCATACTCCCTCGGCAGTACTTCCTCTGCTTTTCCAACAAAAAACTCCACGTTCTCGATTCCATTAAGCTTAGCATTCTCTCTTGCATTGTCAATGGCCTGTGGTACGATCTCCACGCCGCGGACGAATTTTGCTTTCTGGGCCAGGAACAGGGAGATGGTTCCGATTCCGCAGTACAGATCCCAGACTGTCTCGTTTCCGGTGAGACCGGCGTACTCCAGGGCCTTTCCGTACAGTTTTTCGGTCTGGATGGGATTGACCTGGAAAAAGGACAGCGGTGAAATCTGATAGGAAATATTTCCGATACTGTCCGTTATATAGGACTGTCCCCAGAGAAGACGAAGCTGATCACCCAGGATCACGTTGTTCCGTTTTTTGTTTACATTGATGGTAATACTGGTCATTCCCGGAATTTCACACAACAACTCCACCAGAGCTTTTTCTGCTGGGATCTTGTACCCGTTAAGGATCAGACAGACCATCATCTCATCTGTGTGGAAGCCATACCGGATCATAATATGACGCACCAGTCCTTTTCCTGTAGTCTCGTCATAAGGCTGTACATGATATTTTTCCATGTGTCTGATCACACGGTCCAGAACATCCTTATTCTGTTTCACTCCCAGAATACAGTCCCGGTTGTCAATAATAGAATGGGTCCTTCCTGCATAAAAACCGGTGATGATCTTTCCGTCTTTATTTTTCCCTACCGGGAACTGTGCCTTGTTGCGGTAATGGTAGGGCTCTTCCATTCCCATGATCGGTTCCATGGGGAAATCCTCAAAACCGCCGATCCGCTCCAGATGGCCACGGACTTTTTTCTCCTTGAATTTCAGCTGCTGCTCATAGGATAATGCCTGAAGCTGGCATCCTCCGCACTGGCGGGCAATGGAGCAGGCCGGTTTCACACGATACGGGGACGGTGTGATCACCTCCATCAGACGGCCATAGCCGTAGTTCTTTTTTGCCTTGATGATCTTGGCGCTGATCCGGTCTCCGATCACGGCGTCCTTCACAAAAACGGTGAAGCCATCGGCTTTCCCGATACCTTCACCGTCAACTCCGCAATCCTCTATATCCAAAGTCAGTATATCGTTTTTACGGAATTCCATCTATTAAATATCTCCTGTTCTTCTTAAATTGGACTCAAAAAGACGGTTATAACCGAGCCATTCTTTTTTGCCCTTGTCTGCGTGGAAAATCTCTGTCAGTGTCTCCATTCTTGCATCGGTATTGTCTGCCAGATTCAGAGCTACTGCCTCTGCAAGTGCCGGTTTCTTGGGAGAGCCGTACTCCAGCTCACCGTGATGGGCAAGGATGCAATGGATTACCTGATTCTCAAGTTTCTCAGGAAAATCCGGAATTTCTTTTACTAGATCGTGTACCATCTGTGCCCCGATCACAATGTGTCCCAGAAGCTGTCCCTCGTCTGTATAATCATTCATCGGAAAAGCTGAAAGCTCCTTGGTCTTTCCCACGTCATGAAGAAGAGCGGTTGTGATCAGAAGATCACGGTTCAAAAGCGGATAGGCATTTGCCATGTAATCACAGAGACGTGTCACTCCAAGGGTGTGCTCCATCAGCCCGCCAATAAATCCATGATGTACGGTCTTGGCCGCGGAATGTCCCTCAAACACTTTCATAAATTCCTGATCTTCCACAAAAAGCTTCTTCAAAAGCTGGGAAAGATAAGGATTTTTCACACTGTTGATCAGGTCGCGCAGCTGGCTCTGCATATCGTCCACACTGTTCTCACTGGTAGGAAGATAATCTGCCGGATCATACTCACCTTCTCCTGCCTTGCGTGCTCTCTTGATGTTCAGCTGCATGGCACCTGCAAAACTTGTCACATCTCCCATGATCTCAATGTAATCCAGGGCATCAAAATCATCGATTCCCAGAGAATTAGGGTCCCAGATCTTGCCATCGATCACACCTGTTTTATCCTGAAGGATCAGATTTTCATAGGGCTTTCCGTTCTTTGTTGTAGCTGCCTGTTTCTGTTTGCAGAGATAAATCCCGTTTACTCTGTCTCCCTCATGTAATTCATTTAAAAAACGCATAAAATTCTTGCCTTTCTGTTCTTTTTTACTTTCAAAGCGGACATACTCACTTCCCCGTCCACTTCACACTTTGCATTCACCGCCAGCCTTTCTCTACGATCTCTGGCTGCATCCCGGTCCGGTCTTCCCTGCATTTTCGCACAGTCTCCCCTTATATCCGGGCTTTATTCAGTATCATAACACATTTTACTTTCCTTTGCTATGGAAATCATGTAAAATAGGAAACGAAGTGTTTTTTTGCATATCCTGTGTTACGCAGAAAAACACGAGATCAACAGAAGTAACAAAAAGGAGTAACTACAGCAACAATGAACAAAAAAGCATACAAAGCACTTGAATACTATAAAATCATAGATCTGCTGACAGACAAGGCTTCCTCCCCCATGGGAAAAGATCTCTGCCGGAAGCTTACCCCTTCCACAGATATCGAGGAAATCCGGTCCATGCAGCTGCAGACCCACGATGCCCTTGCACGCCTGTTCAAAAAAGGCGGCATTTCCTTTGGAAGTGTCAAGGATATCCGGGGCACACTGAAACGTCTTACTGTAGGCAGCGCCCTGAACGCGCCGGAGCTACTTTCCGTCTGCAGTCTTCTGGAAAATACCGGCCGTGTCAAAGCCTATTCCAGAAATGACCGTGACGATGGAATGACCGATTCCCTTGACGGAATGTTTGCGGCACTGGAACCTCTCACACCTCTGAGCACAGAGATCCGCCGCTGTATCCTTTCCGAGGATGAGATCAGTGACGATGCCAGCAGCACCCTTCGTCAGATCCGCCGCAGCATCAAGGCCACCAACGACCGGATCCACACTCAGCTTTCTTCTCTGGTTGCAGGAAGCGCCCGGAATTATCTTCAGGATTCTGTCATCACCATGCGTGACGGCCGCTACTGTATCCCGGTAAAAGCCGAGTACAAAGGTCAGGTAGCCGGTATGATCCACGACCAGTCCGCCACAGGTTCCACTCTTTTCATTGAGCCTATGGCTGTTGTCAAACTGAACAACGACATCCGCGAGCTGGAGCTGAAAGAACAGAAAGAGATCGAAGTGATCCTTGCGTCTTTAAGCCAGCAGGTAGCCGCAGAGCTGGAAGCCATCCACGCAGATCTTTCCATCATGGTACAGCTGGACTTTATCTTTGCCCGTGCCGCTCTTGCCATGGACATGAATGCCAGCGAACCGATCTTCAATACCGAAGGGAGAATCCGGCTGCGTCAGGCCCGTCATCCTTTGATCGATAAGAAAAAAGCCGTTCCTATTGACATCCGCCTTGGAGATGATTTTGACCTCCTGGTTGTCACAGGACCAAACACCGGTGGTAAAACTGTCTCTCTGAAAACCGTGGGACTTCTTACCCTTATGGGACAGGCAGGCCTTCATATCCCGGCACTGGACCGTTCCGAGCTTGCACTTTTCCGTGAGGTCTATGCAGATATCGGAGACGAGCAGAGCATTGAGCAATCCTTAAGTACCTTCTCCTCTCATATGACAAACGTGGTTTCTTTCCTGAAATCCGCAGATCAGGATTCCCTTGTCCTCTTCGATGAGCTTGGTGCAGGTACTGACCCTACCGAGGGTGCCGCTCTTGCCATTGCGATCCTGTCCCATCTTCACGAACAGGGCATCCGCACCATGGCAACCACCCATTACAGCGAACTGAAGATCTATGCCCTTTCCACTCCAGGTGTGGAAAATGCCTGCTGCGAATTCGATGTGGAAACCTTACGCCCCACCTACCGTCTCCTGATCGGTGTTCCCGGAAAAAGTAACGCATTCGCTATTTCTTCCAAACTGGGACTTCCGGATTTCATCATCGACAAAGCAAAAGAACAGATCAGTGAGCAGGATGAATCTTTTGAAGACGTTCTGACATCCCTGGAGCAGAGCCGTGTCACCATCGAAAACGAACGTGCAGAAATTGCCCGTTACAAAGAGCAGGTAGAAGAACTGAAAAAATCTCTCCAGGAAAAAGAGGAAAAACTGGACGAACGAAAAGAGCGCATCTTAAGAGAAGCCAATGAACAGGCACATGCGATTCTCCGTGATACCAAGGAATACGCAGACCAGACCATGAAACTTTTCCATAAATTCCAGAAGGATCACGTAGATACCGCTTCTGTGGAAAAAGAGCGCCAGAACCTGAAGAAACGTATGTCAAAGGCCGAGAAAGGCATGTCTTCCAAACAGCAGAAGCAAAAACCAAAGAAGCAGCTGAAACCATCCGATCTTTCTCTTGGCGATACTGTAAAAGTTCTCAGCCTGAATCTGAAAGGAACCGTTTCCAGCCATCCGGATTCCAAGGGATATCTCTTTGTGCAGATGGGAATCATCCGTTCCAAAGTACATATCTCCGATCTGGAGCTTGTGGACGAGCCGGTAATCACCACCCCGTCCATGCAGCGTACCGGTGCCGGAAAGATCCGCATGTCAAAAGCGGCCAGCATTTCCACAGAGATCAATCTTCTGGGAAAAACCGTGGACGAAGCAGTTGCAGAGCTGGACAAATATCTGGATGACGCCTACATCGCACACATGAAATCCGTCCGCATTGTTCACGGAAAAGGTACCGGCGCCCTCAGAAAAGGTGTCCACAATTACCTGAAACGCCAGAAACATGTAGCTTCCTTCCGTCTCGGAGAATTCGGAGAAGGCGATGCCGGCGTAACCATCGTAGAATTTAAGAAATAAAAAAGGAGCGGAAACCATGGCTACAAAACAGAAAATCCTCATTGTTGACGATGACAACAACATTGCTGAGCTGGTAGCTCTCTATCTCACAAAAGAATGCTTTGAGACCAAGATCGTAAATGACGGCGAGGAAGCCCTGAAGCAGTTCCATATTTTTCACCCGGATCTGATCCTTCTGGATCTGATGCTCCCGGGTATTGACGGATACCAGGTATGTCGTGAGATCCGTCATACTTCCGATGTACCGATCATCATGCTTTCCGCCAAAGGAGAAACCTTTGACAAAGTCCTGGGACTGGAACTTGGAGCAGACGATTACATCATCAAACCTTTCGACTCCAAAGAACTGGTTGCCCGTGTCCGTGCAGTGCTTCGCAGATTCCATGTAAAATCACCGTCTGCCGCACCAAAGGAAAAATGTGTATCCTATCCGGATCTGGTGATCAACCTGACCAACTATTCTGTGACGTATATGGGACACCAGATCGACATGCCGCCAAAGGAACTGGAGCTTCTCTATTTCCTGGCAGCTTCTCCCAATCAGGTTTTCACAAGGGAACAGCTCCTGGATCACATCTGGGGCTATGAATACATCGGGGATACCAGGACTGTAGACGTTCACATCAAGCGTCTCCGTGAGAAGATCAAGGATAATCCAAACTGGGCTCTTTCCACAGTCTGGGGCATCGGTTACAAATTTGAGGTAAAAGATTCATGAAGCAGCATCTTTATACCAAACTGCTGATCCTGTATTTTGTGTTGGGGGGAATCTGCTTTCTGCTGCTTTCCTCCGGCGGCTCCTACCTGGTAGAAAAAAGGCTTGAACGCTCCACCGGAGAGTCCCTTTACCGCACAGCCAGCCAGATGGTTTCCGGAAATGAACTCCGTCAGGCTGTAAAAGACCCGGAAAACGACTCCCTTTCCCTGGCTCTTTCCTCTGCAGCGGCTTTTCAGAATGCAGACTTCTGGGTCATGGACACGGACGGAACCGTTCTGATAAACACAGATGAACAGTCTTCCGGCTCCGGTGAGATCACTGTCAAAAATTTCCGGCCTGCAGATTACGAAAATATCTGTTATTCTTCCGGTACGTTTTATGGGACATTCAAAACCACGCAGTTAAGCACCGTCGTTCCCATAAAAGATACAGACCAGGTGATCGGTTATCTGGCAGTCCACTACCCTATGAAAAACCTCTACGAAAGCCGCAGCAATATCGTAGAGGTCATGATCCTAATCTTTATTATTATTTACGCTTTGTTTTTCAGTTTCCTGCTGATTTATTTCTACCGGGTGCACAAACCGTTAAAAGAGATCCTGAAAGGTGCCCTGGAATTTGCAAACGGAAATCTTTCCTATACGATCCCGGTAGATTCTGAAGATGAGATGGGATATCTTTCCCATTCCCTGAATTATATGGCAGACAAGCTGAACAAAAACGGAGAATATCAGCGGCAGTTTATCTCCAACGTATCCCATGATTTCCGCTCACCTCTGACCTCCATCAAAGGATATGTGGAAGCCATGCTGGACGGTACCATCCCACCGGAAATGCAGGAACGCTATCTGAAAGTCATTGCTTTTGAATCCACCCGTCTGGAGAAACTTACCCGAAGCCTCCTTACTTTAAACGAACTGGATGTCAAAAAGCGGATGATGCATATGCGGCGTTTTGATATCAACGAAACCATCCGTACTACAGCAGCCTCTTTCGAGGGAACCTGTTCGGAACGGAACATCCGGCTGGAACTCCTTCTGGCAGGCAAAGAGCTGTTCGTCCGCGCGGATATGGAGCAGATCCAGCAGGTACTGTACAATTTATTGGATAATGCAGTAAAATTCAGCAGTGACAATTCTTCCATTACACTGGAAACAACCGTCAACCATGGCAAAGTTTTTGTCTCTGTCAAAGACCGGGGAACCGGAATTCCAAAAGAAAGTCTTTCCAAAATCTGGGACCGTTTCTACAAGATCGATGCCTCCCGTGGAAAAGACCGTAAGGGAACCGGCCTTGGACTCGCTATTGTGAAAGAGATCATCAACGCCCACAAGCAGAATATCAATGTGATCAGCACTGTTGGCGTGGGAACAGAATTTATTTTTACCCTGGAAAAAGCAAAATAAAACATAAAAAACCTTTGATCCGAAAAGCTGTAAAAGAAATATTCCTTAATATTTCCTACAATCTTTCCAGATCAGAGGTTCTTTTTATTTGCTCTGTAAATTATTTCCAGTCGTAATTTCTCAGGTGCCCTTCCAGATTCATATGTGCAAAATTATGCTGGCGCAGTGCCTCATAAAGAACAATGGCAACAGAATTGCTCAGATTCAGGGAACGGATATCCCCGATCATGGGGATTCTCACGCAGGTTTCCTGATTTTTCACCAGGATATTCTCCGGAATTCCTGCACTTTCCTTGCCAAACATAATGAAACAGTCATCCTCATACTTTACATCCGTATACGTCTGAGGCGCTTTAGTGGTTGCGTAATAAATCTTCGCTCCTGGATTCTTTTTAAGAAAATCCTCATAATCCAGATATCTGGTCACATCCAGATGTTCCCAGTAATCCATTCCTGCACGCTTGATCGCCTTTTCATTGAGGCGGAATCCAAGCGGCTCGATCAGATGTAACCTGGTTCCTGTTGCCACGCAGGTTCTTCCAATATTTCCTGTATTTGCCGGAATCTCCGGCTCATGGAGTACAATGTTTAAAACTCCCATTATTTATCCTCTTTTCAGTATTTTAATCTCGTCTTCCGCCGGCCGCTCCAGATATCTGGCATTTCCGCCGCTGTAGAGAAGCCGGTCATTTCCGGAATTGGTCTGCCCGATCACTGCTGCCATGATCCCTTCTCTTCGCAGTTCCTGCACAAACGCATCGCCACCCTGGATTCCCAGAAGAACGCTTCCACCGGAAAGAAGTTTGTAGGGATTTATATCAAAGATTTCACAGATCTCTATGGTTTCCTGACGGATCGGTACACTTCGAAGATCTGCGCTGAGTCCCACCCCGGATGCTTCCGCCATTTTCCAGAGGGCAGACAGAAAACCGCCTTCTCCCATCAGATACCTGGCACTGGCTCCGGCTTCTTCCGCCATCTTCCAGACCTTATTGTTCTCTTTCTCTGTTCCTGTTCCGTAAACTTCCGGAAGTTTTCTGGCATCCTCAAGGAAACGTTCCGCAAAAACTTCCCGCAGCCTGTCATGGTAGTTCTCCGTGATCCATGCCGTACCTTCAGCTGCCACAGGGCCTGCCACGATCAGTTCATCTCCGGGTTTCAGCTGTCCATCTATTTCCGCCTGAAGTGCCTCCAGTGCTTTTTTCCCAAGTTTCATAACTGCCGCCTTAATAAATGATCAGCGAAAGTACAGTCGGAACTACCATTGCAAGAACCAGAATAACTGCGATGATCGCTGTGATCACTTTTCTTTTTTTCGGATCAAACATTCCCATAATTTTTATTCACCTCATCTGTAATATCCGTTAATCGCGCATTGTTGGTCAAAGGATCCCTGTCTGTATAATCAAAAAGAATCTTCTTTCCATCTCGGAATACCTCGATATGGGCGGTCTTCGGGATTTTTTCCGCTTTCCGGTAATCCCAGATCATCCTCTCATAGGGCTTCTGATCGGATGCAAAGGATGGCCTGCTCTTTAAATTCTCACGAAGATAAAGATCCAGAAGCATCACATCGGAAAGAACTTCCAGCGGGATCTCTTTCTGTTCTCCGGCAAATTCCATCAGGATCTCATAGCGTCTCATCCTGGAATGAGAAATCTCCGAGTATCCTTTTTTCTCATAAAATCTGCCAAGTGCCTCATACATCCGGAAAGGATCTTCAAAATACTGTTCCAGAAATACAAGGGTGTGTTTGAACTGACCACTATTATAATACACTTCCACCATACTTTCCACCATTTTCAGCCTCAAAATCTCCCCGTAGGTCAGCCAGGCTGTGGAAAGCACCTCATAAGGTTCCCGGTCTTTGTAAAGGATCTGATATTCTCCGGTCATCTCCATCATATGGGAACCCTTCAGCACCTTCAGAAAACCAAGCTGAAACTGCTCCGGACGCAGTGCATAGACGTCGCAGAACGACTTATGGAAGCTGTCATATCCCTCATATGGAAGTCCTGCGATCAGATCCAGATGCTGGTGGATATTTCCAAAGCCGTGGATCTGCTCTACGATTCCTTTCAGTTTTTCAAAATCCATGGTTCTCCGAATAGCTTTGATGGTCTGCGGATTGGTGGACTGTACCCCGATCTCCAGCTGGATCAGGCCCGGGCGCATGGTTTTCATCAGAGCCAGTTCCTCCTCACGAAGAAGATCCGCGGAAATTTCAAAATGGAAGTTCGTGATCCCGTTGTCATGCTCTGTAATATACCGCCAGATTGCCATGGCGTGATCATGTTTGCAGTTAAAGGTACGGTCCACAAATTTGACCTGTGGAACCTTATTGTCAATAAAAAACTGCAATTCTTTTTTTACAAGTTCGATGTCACGGAACCGAAGCTTCTTGTCTATGGAAGAAAGACAGTAGCTGCAGGAAAACGGGCACCCTCTGCTGCTCTCATAATAGATAATACGGTTTTTAAACTCTGTAAGGTTGCTGTATGCAAACGGAACTTTACTTAAATCCATCAGTTCCCGCCAGCCTGTGTGTACAATATTCGGGACTTTGGTTTCGTCATGAAAAGCCACACCACGGATTTCCTTCAGGGTTTGCGGTTTTCTTTCTATATAATAGCCTGCCAGCTCATGGAAAGTTTCCTCTCCCTCTCCTACCATCACACCGAAAAACGCAGAATTCTTTTTCAGAAATTCCACTGCGTCGTAAGATACTTCCGGACCGCCTGCCCAGAAATCCACATGTGGAAGGATTTTCTTAAGATCCGGTACCAGCTCTTTTACAAAAGAAATATTCCAGATATAGCAGGAAAAACAGATCACATCCGGCTGTTCCAGATAAATGTCCTTTAAAATGTCATCCCGGATCTGGTTGATCGTATACTCTTTGATCACTACATTGGGACTGTACTTTCCGGAGCAGGATTTCAGGTTGTATACTGCAAGATTGGAATGGATATATTTTGCGTTGCACGCTGCAAGTAAGATCTTCAAAATTACTATTCTCCTAACTTCTGCCGGGTGACAGACTTCTACATCCGGCAGTTTTCATTCTTTCTCTGTCTGATTCTTTTCGCTTTATGATTATAACGTTCCAGCCCCCGGATGTAAATAGAAAAACAGGGATTCCCGGTATGCATAAAGATTCCGTTTCTGTTGTATTTCCATTCAAACAGCGTTAAAATGGATACTACATCTTTTATAAAGGAGTACCTTTTTATGGACCGAAACAGCTGCCTGAACTATTTTCAGGCTTTTCCCTTCTGGGAACATATGACCGAAGAAGACCAGGATTTTCTTCTTGATAATATCCGTGAACTTCATTACCCGGCAGGTGCTGCCATACAGTCAGAAGAACGCCAGTGTCTGGGAACTCTTTTTCTTCTGAAGGGCGTTCTCCGCGTGTACCTTCTGTCCTCTCAGGGAAAAGAAGCCACACTGTACCGTTTAAGGGACAGTGATATCTGCACCCTTTCCGCTTCCTGTATGCTTTCTGCCATCACATTTGATGTGCAGATCGATGCGGAAACAGACTGTGATCTGCTTCTGCTTCCGGCAGTTCCTTTTTCCCGGCTGATGAAAAACAATATCTATCTGGAAAATTTCATTTATAAACGGACAACCGAACATTTCTCGGATGTGATCGCAGGAATCGAACGGACATTTTTTATGACGTTACCTCAGAGGATTGCAGCCTTCCTTCTGGACGAAGCTGCAGATACCGGTTCCGATGAACTCACGCTCACCCAAGAAGCCATCGCCCGCTCCATCGGAAGCGCCAGGGAGGCAGTCAGCCGCAGCCTCAAAAAAATGAATAAAGACGGCTCTATCCAGATTTCACGGGGATCGATCCGCATTCTGGATAAAAGCCGTCTTTATGAAATGATGAATACTTTCTGACCTTTACTTTACTGAAGCGCTGCCTCAAGCTCTGCTTTTGATGTCAGTCCCACAAAACGGGCTGTCTCTTTTCCACCTTTAAACACAAGCAGTGTAGGAATGCTCATGATCTTATACTGCTGTGCAAGAGACGGTTCTTTATCTACGTCTACTTTCCCTACTTCATATCCTGCTTCTGCCAGCTCTTCCACAACCGGAGCCTGACGTCTGCACGGTCCGCACCAGGTTGCCCAGAAATCTACCAGTACCGGTTTCTCTGCATTTAATACCTCAGTTTCAAAATTGTCTGTTGTAAAAACTTTTGCCATGATAAAATTCCTCCTTAAATTTATATATTATGAAAATCCGATCATAATCCTGATCGTTATCAGTGTCTGCCGTTCTTCTGAATTTATGCTGTCTTCACTCTATGCCTGCCCTTTCAGAAGTTTCCGCACATACTGACAGGCAGAAAGTCCTGCCTGTGCTCCATCATGTACGGCCTTTGCCACCTGAAGAAGACCTCCGGTACAATCCCCTGCCGCGTACAGTCCGGGAACCGTTGTCTCCATCTCTTCATTCACCCTGATATTTCCTTTTTCATTCAGTTCCGCACCAATCTGACGGGCCATCTCTGAACTTCCGGCTGTACCCAATGCCACAAAAACACCTTCTGCAGGTGCAAATGACGTTTGCGGTTCGCCTGCTTCCTGTAAGGATACATCTCCTTTCAGGCGAAGTCCCTGAACACGCTCATCCCCCTCAATTGCCTGAATTTTCATGGTATTCACGTCAATTGCATTCTCTTTTGAAAATTCCGGTTTCTTTCCATCTGTAAAAATCGTCACATGGGAAGCTGTATGAGAAAGTTCCTCAGCTTCATGAAGAGCAAAATCACTGTTTCCAAGAACTGCTACATCTTTTCCACGGTAGAAAAATGCATCGCATACTGCACAGTAGCTGACTCCTTTTCCTTCAAATTCCTTCACTCCCGGAATTTTCGCGGAGGCTCTTTTGCTTCCGGTTGCCAGGATCACACTGCGGGCTTCAAAATCGCCTTCGGTTGTTTTTACCTCAAAGGTATCAAAGCCTCCCATTCCCACAACCTGTGCATCCAGAATTCTGACGCCAAGTGCCCTGGCCTGCTCAAGTCCTCTTTCAAAAAGTTCTTTTCCGGAAAGAGATCTCTCAAGTCCGTAATAATTCTCGATCTTCTCTGCTTTTTCCAGTGAACCAATTCCTGTATTGATGATCAGCGGGTCCATATTTCCTCTCGCTGCATAAAGAGCTGCGGAAATTCCTGCCGGGCCTGCTCCTACGATAATGATATTTTCCATTTCAGACACCTGCTTTCTTCTGCTTCTTTGAAATCTGTTTTATAATATACGCTCTGCATCGGTCTGTTTCTGTGATTAAGTCACTTTTACTTTCTCACAAAAACTATTATACCACATCCTTTTGGAATTACATCCCCTTTATCACCTTTATCTTCCCTGTTTTTCCTGTCGCAAACGTTTTCCGAAATCTTGCACCCGGCCCTCTTCTATGCTATTATTATAACGGTTTGCTGATGCAAATCATCCATTTTTGCTTTTAATTAATTTTCGTGATTTTGAATAGATCAATTATGAAATAAGGGAGAGTTGTTTATTATGAGAAGTTTTGAATATTTTACCCCCACACGGGTGGTTTTTGGAAAAGATACACATCTTAAAATTGCCACACTTCTGAAAGAACAGAACTGTAAAAAAGTTCTGATCCACTATGGTGGACACAGTGCCGTCAAATCCGGTCTTATTAATGAGATCAGATCCGTACTTGACGAGGCAGGGATTGCCTATGTAACTCTTGGCGGCGTCGTTCCCAATCCGCGTCTTTCCAAAGTCCGGGAAGGAATCGAACTCTGTCGCAGAGAAAATGTGGATTTTCTTCTTGCCGTAGGAGGCGGAAGTGTTATTGATTCCTGTAAGGCCATCGGTTACGGTCTTGCAAATCCGGAAACAGACGTATGGAACTTTTTCCTCCGCACAGAAACTCCAAAAGCATGTCTTCCAGTTGGTGTAATCCTTACCATCGCAGCTTCCGGAAGTGAAATGAGCAATTCCTGTGTCATCACAAATGAAGAGGGCTGGCTGAAGCGCAGTACTGCCCGAAATGACCTGTGCAGGCCACGTTTTGCCATTTTAAATCCACGGCTTACATACACCTTACCTCAGTATCAGACAGAAAGCGGCTGTGTGGATATCCTGATGCATACCATGGAACGGTATTTTGTAAATATCGAAACTATGGAAATTACAGACAGCATCAGCGAATCTCTGATGCAGACGGTAATCTACAATTCCCGTATCTTGCTGAAAGAGCCGGATAATTACACTGCCAGGGCAGAAATCATGTGGGCAGGAAGTCTCTCCCACAACGGCCTCACCGGCTGTGGAACCGGCGGCGGTGACTGGGCATGTCACCAGCTGGAACATGAACTTGGCGGAACTTACGATGTAGCTCACGGTGCCGGTCTGGCCGCACTGTGGGGAAGCTGGGCCCGTTATGTCTATGACGCAAATCCAGAACGTTTTGCCCAGTTTGCTACCAACGTATTTGAAATCCCATGCAGCATCGATTTCAACAAAACCGCACTTGCCGGTATTGAAGCCATGGAAGATTATTTCCGCTCCATTCAGATGCCTACCAGCCTTCATGAGCTTGGTCTTGATCTTACAGAAAAAGATATCCACGATCTGGCATTTAAGTGCAGTTATGAAGATACCCGTACCATCGGTGTCTTCAAACAGTTAAATATGAAAGATATGGAAAAAATTTATCTGGCTGCCCGCTGAATTTGCCGCATATAATATTGCAGATGTTTTTTTGAAAATCGGATTTTTCAGAAAAACATCTGCTTTTTTTATTTTCCCCTTGCATTCTCTACATAAATGTGTTAAAGTAACAAAGTACTCGAAAGAGACATGCCCAGATAGCTCAGTTGGTAG
>ERZ1034946.439-NODE-439-length-21239-cov-6.657289_pt1 | contig 21239 bp, 22 predicted proteins | sample MGYA00520591_ERZ1034946 | MGnify/ENA primary metagenome ERZ1034946 (study PRJEB33766, sample SAMN09781753) | gut metagenome | biome: gut microbiome | host: Homo sapiens | place: Madagascar | study: EMG produced TPA metagenomics assembly of the PRJNA485056 data set...
TATATTATAAATATATTTGACGAAAATCGCAAGGAAGGATATAATAACATCATCTATGCGTATGTACTTTTTTAAGAAAGTACTCGAAAGGACAATAAAATGATAAAAAGTATGACAGGATTTGGCCGCTTTGAGGTTGCAAATGAAAAACGCAAGTTCACAATAGAACTTAAATCCGTAAACCACAGATACCTCGATGTTAACATCAAAATGCCCAAAAAGCTTAATTTTTTTGAGAGTTCAATCAGAAACCTCTTAAAGGAATATATCGAACGTGGCAAGGTTGATGTATATATAACATACGAGGACTACACAGAGGACAATTACTCGCTGGTCTACAATTCCGGTCTGGCTGCTGAGTATCTCAAGCATTTAAACAGCATGGCAGAGGAATTCGGACTGGACAATGACATCAGAGTGAGTACCTTGTCCAGATACCCTGACGTGTTCGTCATGGAGGAGCAGGCAATCGACGAGAAAGAGCTCTGGGTTGACTTGGAAAAGGCAATCAGAGGAGCCTGTGAGCAGTTTGTTGCAAGCAGAATCACAGAGGGAGAGAATCTCAAAAATGATTTATGCAGCAAGCTTGACAATATGCTTACATATGTAGATTTCATAGAGGAGCGTTCACCACTTATCATGAAGGATTATCGCACCAGGCTTGAGGATAAACTCAAGGATATACTCAGCGATAAGCAGATTGATGATTCAAGAATCGCCCAGGAAGTCATAATATATGCTGACAAAATCTGTGTTGATGAGGAGACAGTCCGTTTGAGAAGCCATATCCAGACAGCTAAGGACACTCTGACAGCCGGCGGCAGTGTAGGACGAAAGCTTGACTTTATCGCACAGGAGATGAACAGGGAGGCAAATACTATTCTCTCTAAAGCAAATAATATAGAGATATCTGATACTGGTATTAATTTAAAAACTGATATTGAAAAAGTCAGAGAACAGATTCAGAATATAGAATAGGAGATAAGGGACAAAATGAGTAACAAAGGTGTTATAGTTGTTATTTCTGGTTTCTCAGGTGCAGGCAAGGGCACAATAGTTGGCAGGCTTATGGAGAAATACCATGATAAGTATTCGCTGTCCATATCCGCAACCACCAGACAGCCAAGGCCAGGCGAGGAGCATGGTAAGCATTATTTCTTTATTTCAAAAGAAGAATTTGAAGACATGATTGAGAAAGACAAGTTGGTTGAATATGCTCAGTATGTCGGAAACTACTATGGTACTCCAAGGACATATGTAGAGGAAAAATTAAATGCTGGTCAGAATGTAATACTTGAAATTGAGATACAGGGAGCTCTTAAAATCAAAAAGAAATTCCCTGACACAAAGCTTTTATTTGTGACAGCTCCAAGTGCCGGGATTTTAAAGGACAGGTTAATCGGCAGAGGAACTGAGACTCCCGATGTGGTAAATGCAAGACTGAGCAGAGCTTATGAAGAATCATTAGGTGTAGAAGAATACGATTATTTAATCGTAAATGATGTGCTGGATGATGCAGTTGATTTGATTGACAATATCATAACTGCGGAAAATTCTAATCAGAAGGAAGCAGTTGCAGCGCATACAATCACATCTAATTTAGATTTTATAAATAATATGCGAAACGAGCTATTAAGCTTTTCGAAAGGAGAATAAACATGATACATCCATCTTATGTAGAATTAATGAAGGTAGTTAATGAAGGCGTAGAAATTGGTGAGGAACCAGTAGTAAACAGTCGTTATTCGATTGTAATCGCTGCTGCAAAGAGAGCCCGCCAGCTTATCGACGGAGCTGAGACACAGATTGAGCATCCAAAATGCAATAAGCCATTATCTATTGCTGTAGAAGAGTTATATTGTGGCGATGTAAAAATTGTTACTGATGATGAGGATAAATAATCAAAAGGGGATGACATCTTTTGTGTCATTCCTTTTTTAGAAGAGGTAATATGAAATTATTATTTATTTCACTGGGCTGCGATAAAAACCTGGTTGACTCTGAGTTTATGATTGGAATGTTAACCCAAGAAGGCATCGAGTTAACAGATAATGAAGAGGATGCAGATATCATAATTGTGAATAGCTGCTGTTTTATCGGAGACGCAAAGGAAGAGAGTATAAACACCATACTCGAGATGGCTGAGTACAGGAAGCACGGCAAATGTAAATCACTTATTGTAACAGGCTGTCTGGCACAGCGTTATCAGGATGAGGTGCTTAAGGAGATACCAGAGGTGGATGCAATCCTTGGAACTAACTCTTATGACTCTATTTTTGAAGCTGTAAAGGAGACACTTAACCACCATAAGTACCAGAATCTGCACACTCTGGAGGGGCTTCCAAGCTTAAATACAAAGCGTGTAGTCACAACCGGCGGACATTTTGCATACTTAAAAATATCCGAGGGCTGCAACAAAAATTGTACATACTGCGTGATTCCATCCGTGCGTGGGCGCTACAGAAGTGTTCCTATGGAGGAGCTTGCAGCTCAGGCAAGAGCGCTTGTAGCAGGCGGTGTCAAGGAATTAATCCTTGTGGCCCAGGAGACAACTTTATACGGTGTGGATTTGTATGGTAAGAAGTCCCTGCACCTGCTTTTGGATGAATTAAACAAAATAGACGGACTCTTCTGGATTAGAATAATGTACTGTTATCCGGAGGAAATCTACGAGGAACTAATTGATTCTATTATCAGGAATAAAAAGGTGTGCCATTATCTTGATCTGCCTATACAGCACTGTAATGACGATATCTTAAAGCGCATGAACAGAAAGACAACTAAGCAGGATATCATCGACATGGCAAATCATTTGAGAGAGCGTATTCCAGACATTACCCTGCGTACCACTTTAATCTGTGGTTTTCCGGGAGAGACAGAGGAAGCCCATGAGGAGCTTATGCAGTTTGTAAATGATATGGAGTTTGACAGGCTGGGAGCTTTCACTTACTCGCCTGAGGAGGGTACCAGGGCATTTGATATGCCGAATCAGATCGATGAGGAAACCAAGGCAGAGTGGCAGGCAGATGTCATGGAACTTCAGGAAGAGGTTATTTTTGATAAAAACAAGACCCTTAAGGGCATGGAAACCTATGCTTTTATAGAGGGCAGGGTTGCAGATGAAAATGCCTATATTGGCAGAACTTACAGGGACGCACCTAATGTTGACGGCTATATTTTTATAAATACTGATGAAGAACTTATGACTGGTGACATTGTAAAAGTCAAGGTCGTCGGTGCATATGAATATGATTTGATAGGAGAGATATTATGAATTTACCAAACAAATTAACTTTATTCAGAGTAGTACTTATTCCATTTTTTGTTTTTTTCCTCTTAGCACCATACTTTGAGGGATATGGAAACTACATTGCAGTTGCAATCTTTATCGTGGCAAGCCTTACAGATATGCTTGATGGCAAAATTGCAAGAAAATACAATCTTGTGACAAACTTTGGAAAATTTATGGATCCACTGGCAGACAAGCTCCTGGTATGCTCTGCAATGATTTGTCTTATTTCAACAGGACAGCTTCCAGCATGGATTGTAATAATCATTATTTCAAGAGAATTTATTATCAGCGGTTTCCGTCTTATTGCATCAGATAATGGTGTGGTAATAGCTGCAAGCTACTGGGGCAAATTCAAGACAACATTCCAGATGCTTATGGTTATTGTCCTAATCATTGATATTCCAAATCCTGTATTTGATGTTATCGGCACTATATTAATCTATGTTGCACTTGCCCTTACAATCATTTCACTGATTGATTACATCATTAAAAACAAGGATGTATTAAAGGATCAGAAGTAGTGGAGGACAGCTATGAGAATTATTGCAGGAACAGCCAGAAGCCTTCCTCTAAAGACGATTGAGGGAAGAGATACCAGACCGACAACAGACAAGACAAAAGAGACATTATTTAATGTCCTGCAGTTTGAGGTGCCAGGCTCTTATTTTCTTGATTTATTTGCAGGCAGCGGTCAGATTGGACTTGAGGCTATAAGCCGTGGTGCGAATTATGCCGTCTTTGTTGAAAATTCAAGAAAAGCCGCAGCCTGTATTGAGGACAATATCCATTTTACCAAATTTGATACTCAGTCAAGGCTGATGACAACGGATGCTGTAACAGCCATCAAAACTCTTGAGGGAAAGTACAAATTCGACATAATATTTATGGATCCGCCTTATAATAAGGAGCTGGAAAAGGATGTCCTCTATCAGTTACAGGACAGTCCTTTATTCAAAGAGGACACAACCATTGTAGTTGAGGCTTCACTTGAGACAAATTTTGACTATTTAAGTGAGATTGGTTTTGAAATTGTAAAGACAAAAGCCTACAAGACCAACCAGCATGTGTTTATAAAGAAAACAGAGGACAAATAATGAAAAGAGCAATATACCCAGGAAGCTTTGACCCGGTAACATTCGGTCATTTAGATATCATAGAGAGATCATCAAAAATTGTGGATGAGCTGGTGGTTGGAGTACTCAATAACAGTTCAAAAAATTCGTTGTTTTCTTTAGAAGAACGTGTTAACATGATTAAGGAGATGACTAAGGATCTGCCAAATGTAACAGTTGGCTCATTTGATGGTCTTCTGGTTGATTATATGAATCAGATAGATGCCACTATTATTGTAAGGGGTTTACGCGCTGTGACGGACTTTGAGTATGAACTTCAGATTGCTCAGTCAAATCATGTGCAGGATTCTAATATTGAGACCATATTTTTAACCACCAACTTGAACTATTCATACCTTAGTTCGACTATTGTAAAGGAATTCGCATCCTATGGTGGTGATATTTCTAAATTCGTTCCAGAGCAATTTATAGATAGAATTTATGCGAGATATAATATTAGCAGATAAGGAGAAATTCGTATGAGCAGTAGAATGGAACAGATTATTGAGGAGATTGAGGACTACATCAACTCATGTAAATATGCCGCTCTTTCCAGCAATAAAATCCTTGTAAATAAAGAGGAACTTGAAGAGCTTATTCAGGAGTTAAGGACAAAGACCCCAGAGGAAATCAAAAGATACCAGAAAATTATCAGTAACAAGGAAGCAATTCTTGCCGACGCTCAGGCTAAGGCAGACCAGATTATTGCCCAGGCCCAGATTCAGACTAATGAGCTGGTAAGTGAGCACCAGATTATGCAACAGGCATACGCTCAGGCTAATGAGGTGGTACAGATTGCAACCAAACAGGCGCAGGAGATTCTTGATAATGCTACAAATGAAGCAAACAGTCTCAGAATGGGAGCTATGTCATACACAGACAGCCAGCTCAAGGGCATAGAGGATATACTTGCCAATTCTATTGACACAACCAAGGCAAGAAGCGAGAACCTGATTAATTCTTTACAGGAATATCTGGATGTAGTTTCGGCAAATCGTGCCCAGTTGTTCCCACAGGAGCAGGAACCAGAACAGCCAGCTTCCAAAGCTGTTGATACCACAGATGACTCAGGCTTAGCCAAAATTGACATAACCAATATCTCTGTATCATCTGAGGAAGAATAAAACTAATATTGAAAGTATGACTGTAACAGCAGACAGAAGTATTTTGGTCAGCATATAGTTCATAGGGCTTATATCTGTATCATCCATAATGGATTTTGCCTGGGCAAAGCAGGAAAGTCCTCCAAAGGATGCTAAAAACATTGACAGGATGTATTTTGTGTCCGGGGCTGTATCTAAGAGACCTACATTAACTACACCATTAGTTACCTCTACCAGTCCTGTTACAAGACTTACTATCAGGGCATCATTGTACGAAATGAGTTTTATTATCTGTACAATAATAGAAAAAACTACTATATAACCACAAAGTTTAATGAGTGTTTCAAAACCGCTTATTATTCCGGCGTCAATGATTTGCATGTTAATACGAAATCTTGACGCCTTTTTTATTTTTTCCTTTTTAGTATTGTTGCTCTGCTTGTATTTTATTCCATAATACAAAGCCATAATGGCAGACGGAGCATAGAGGATAATAAATGTGACCGCCGTCATGTTTTGCCTATTAAGACACTGGGACAGCATAACCGATGCCACAAAGGATGGACTGATATTGTTAATCAGAGGAAATATGTAATTGGCCTGATTATAGTTCATATATTTGCGTTTATATAAATCAGCAGTTAATTTTCCACCAACCGGGAATCCTAAGCTTAGACCACAGGCTATCAGGACAATTATCATAAGCTTGGAGTCCTTAAAGCCATCAAGCAGCTCTGTTCCCAGCACGATATTTGATATTATAATGCATGGAAACAACACTGGAAATATATTGTGATACCATAGCATAATTCCATTTAATGAAGCCTCTGTGGCTTTTGCAGGGCAGATGACAAAGAAGACAATAATACTTGCGCAGCTAATAACAAAAAATAATTTTTTCATATTATATTTTATTTAGATAAGGAGACAAATATGAGAGCATTAGAAAATTTAAAACCAGAAAACGTATTTTATTATTTCGAGGAGATTGCAAATATACCTCATGGTTCAAGGAACACAAAGCAGATAAGTGACTATCTTGTGAATTTTGCAAAAGAGAGAAATCTGGAGCATTATCAGGATGAATTAAACAATGTTGTAATCATCAAAGAAGCATCTGAAGGTTACGAAAATGCAGAGCCAGTCATCATTCAGGGACACATGGACATGGTATGTGAGAAAGAGAATGGCTCAACAATAGACTTTGAGAAGGATGGCCTTGAGCTCTATGTAGATGATGGCTTTGTAAAGGCAAAGGACACTACCTTAGGTGGAGATGACGGAATTGCAGTTGCCTATGCCCTTGCCTTACTTGACTCAAAGGAGCTTAAGCACCCAAGACTTGAGGTTGTAATCACAGTGGACGAGGAAATCGGCATGTTAGGTGCTGTTGATATTGATTTATCAATGTTGAAAGGACATATCATGTTAAACATAGACAGTGATGTGGAGGGAGAGTTCCTGACAAGCTGTGCCGGAGGAATGAGCATTAATTCATCAATTCCTGTTACAAGAACTGCCCAGACAGGTCTTGAGACAATTATCACATTGACAGGCTTAGATGGCGGACATTCAGGAGCAGAGATTCACAAGGAGCACGGAAATGCCAATATCCTTATGGGAAGAATCCTTGAAAATATCTTTAACGAGCTTCCATTTGGCATCCTTGACTTCAAGGGTGGTTTAAAGGATAATGCCATCCCTCGTGAGAGCACTATAACACTGCTTATTCCGGAAGAAGCCAGGGAAGATGTGACAAGAATTGTAAATGCGACAGCTAAGGAGCTTGCTGCAGAGCTTTCAGTTGCAGACCCTGCAACAAGAATTGATTTGTCATTTGGAAATGTTACTGAGAAAAATGTCCTTGACTATGCAAGCGTAAATAAAATAATCCTTTACTTAAGAACTGTTCCAAACGGTGTAATCAATATGAGCCAGGTAATCCCTGGACTGGTTGAGACCTCATTAAATCTGGGTATTCTTGAACTTAAAGATAATGAACTCAGCACTTTAACTTCTATCCGAAGCAGTGTTGCTACACGAAAAGAAGACTTAAAGAGAAGGGTAATGAATATAATTGAGATGCTGGGAGGTGAGTGCGAGGTAGAGGGAGAATATCCTGCCTGGGAGTACAACGACCACTCAACCTTAAGACCACAGGTTGTAAAGGTATATAAGGAGTTGTTTGGCCATGAGCCAAAGCTTACAGCTATCCATGCCGGACTTGAGTGCGGAATCCTTTCGGACAAGATTCCAGACCTTGACTGTGTATCCTTTGGGCCTACAAACTATGACATTCATACACCAAAGGAGAGATTAAGCATCTCATCAACAGAGAAATACTGGAACTTCCTTGTAAAATTCTTAGAAGAAGCAAAATAAAGCAATATGATGAGATTAGATAAATTTTTGTGTGACTGTCAGGCAGGAACACGTTCTGAGGTTAAAAAAATTGTAAAAGCAGGACGTGTCTCCGTAAATGGCACTGCCGCTAAGGCACCAGACCTTAAAGTTGATGAAAGCAAAGACATAATCTGCATTGATAATAAACGGATTTTCTATGAAAAATATTTATACTATATCTTTCATAAACCGGCTGGCTGTGTCACTGCCAATAAGGACAACCTCCATAAGACAGTCATGGACTATATGCCAGAGGAGTGTAAGAAGGACTGTTCCCCTGTAGGCAGGCTGGATTTGGATACAGAGGGCTTGCTGCTTATCACCAATGATGGCAAGTTAAGCCATGAGCTTTTAAGCCCTGCCCATCATGTTTTTAAAACTTACTACGCAAGGCTCGATAAGCCTGTGCCTGAGGAGGCTGTACAGCTTTTTAAGGATGGCATGGACATAGGAGATGATAAATTAACCCTTCCTGCTGATTTGGAGATTCTTGACGAGGATTTCCCATCTGCAAGGCTGACCATAAGTGAGGGACGTTTTCATCAGGTTAAGCGCATGTTTATGGCGGTGGGATGCCAGGTGATGTACCTGCGTCGTGAGACCTTTGGCCGCTTAGAGCTTAAAGGCCTGCCTATAGGAAGCTATAAGAAAATAACAAGAGATGACATATAATTTTACCAAGGAGCAAAATATGGCAAATGCTTTTTTACCAATTTCAAAACAGGATATGGAGGAAAGGGGAATAAGCCAGCTTGATTTCGTTTATGTGTGTGGCGATGCATATGTAGACCATCCGTCTTTTGGACATGCAATTATCTCAAGGCTCTTGGAACAGCATGGTTATACTGTCGGAATCATCCCACAGCCTGACTGGAAGGATGATGCTTCTATTTCAGTTCTGGGGGAGCCAAGGCTTGGCTTTCTCGTATCTGCCGGCAACATGGATTCCATGGTTAACCATTATTCTGTATCTAAAAAGAGAAGAGAAAAGGATTCCTTTACTCCCGGTGGAGTTATGGGCAAGAGACCCGATTATGCCACGGTGGTATACTGCAACCTGATCAGGCACACCTACAAGAAGACACCGATTATCATAGGTGGAATTGAGGCAAGTCTTAGGCGAATGGCTCATTACGATTACTGGTCAAATAAGGTCAAGAGGTCTATCCTTTTAGACTCTGGCGCTGACATTATATCTTATGGGATGGGAGAGCGGAGCATAATAGAGATTGCTGATGCCTTAAAATCCGGAATCGACATAAAAGACATTACATTTATAGATGGAACAGTCTTTAAGACCAAGGATGAGTCTATAATATATGATGCAATTAAATTGCCGGATTATGATGTTATAAAAGAGGATAAGCGGTCATTTGCCCAGAGCTTCTATACACAATACTGCAATACAGACCCGTTTGCAGCCAAGAGACTTTATGAGCCTTATGATAACAAAACATTTGTAGTGCAGAACCCTCCTCAGAAGCCTTTGACTCAGGAGGAGATGGATAATACCTACGCTCTGCCATATATGAGGACCTACCATCCAATCTATGAGGAAGCCGGCGGTATTCCTGCAATCAAGGAGGTGAAATTCTCCCTGATTTCCAACCGTGGCTGCTTCGGTGGTTGTAATTTCTGTGCCCTGACCTTCCATCAGGGACGTATAATACAGACCAGATCCCATGAGTCAATCATTGAGGAGGCGAAGCTTATAACTCAGGATAAGGACTTTAAGGGTTATATACATGATGTGGGAGGCCCGACTGCCAATTTCAGACAGCCTGCCTGTAAGAAACAGCTTACCAAGGGTGCCTGTCCCCACAAGCAGTGTCTTTTCCCGACACCTTGTAAAAACCTTGAGGTAGATCACTCGGATTATATAAGGCTTTTAAGAGAGTTAAGAAGCCTGCCAAATGTCAAAAAAGTGTTTATACGTTCTGGAATCAGATTTGATTACCTGATCTATGACAAGGATCAGACATTTTTGAGAGAGCTGTGTGAGCACCATGTAAGCGGTCAGCTTAAGGTGGCACCAGAGCATATCTCCAATGAAGTATTAAGTAAACTGGGAAAACCAAGCGTAGAGGTCTACAACAGGTTTGTCAAAGCTTACTATGACATGAATAAGAAAATAGGCAAGGAGCAGTATCTGGTGCCATACCTGATGTCCTCACATCCGGGTTCAACCCTAAAGGAGGCAATCGAGCTGGCAGAGTATTTAAGAGATTTGGGATATATGCCGGAGCAGGTACAGGATTTTTATCCGACTCCTGCAACAATTTCAACCTGCATGTACTACACAGGACTTGACCCTGCAACACTTGAGCCTGTATATGTAACCACCAATCCTCATGAAAAGGCTATGCAGAGAGCATTAATCCAGTATCGCAATCCAAAGAATTATGATTTGGTGTACGAAGCCCTCATGAAGGCTGGCAGACAGGATCTGATTGGTTTCGATAAGAAGTGCCTTATCAAGCCAAGACTGGCATTTAATAAAGCTCAGGCTGCTGGCAATGCCCAGAGTAAAGCTTCGGCAGAAAAAGACAGAAGGTCTGTAAAATCTGGCAGTAGTAAGAATAACTCAGGCAGACCAGTGAATAGAAATGCCACAAATAAAAATACTGCAAACAGTAAAAATGAGACAGGCAGAAACAACGGAATGCACAAAAAGAAAGCTATCCGTAACGTCCATAAAAAGAAGACTAAATAACAAATAAACATATGAAAGAATTCGTAATCAAACCAAATGAAGCCAACCAGCGCTTTGACAAATACTTGAAAAAGCTTTTACCCAACGCTGGTGCAAGCTTCATATACAAGATGCTCAGAAAAAAGAATATAACCTTAAACAAAAAAAAGGCTGCCGGAAATGAGGTCGTCGTCTCCGGTGATGTAATTAATGTGTTTTTCAGTGATGAGACCTTTGATAAGTTCACAGCCAATACATCTGATTTACAGGCAGATTTTGAAGCCCTGGCAAAGCTTGACTTATCAGGAATCGAAATCGTAAGTGAGACCACAGATGTGCTTGTTGCGAGTAAGCCTGCAAATATGCTGTCCCAAAAGGCCGTGGACACAGATATATCAGCCAATGAGAGACTGATAGGTTATCTGATAAACACAAATCAGTTAAGCTTTGATGACTTTAAGACCTTTAAGCCCTCAGTCTGCAACAGGCTGGACAGGAATACCACAGGCCTAATCCTTATGGGTAAGACCTTAAATGGGCTTCAGACCCTGTCAAGTGAGCTTAAGGACAGAAGTATTAATAAGTATTACAGGACTATTGTGTCAGGCCAAATCACAAGGGAAATGACCATAAAAGGCTACCTGACCAAAAACACATCAGCCAACAAGGTGACTATAACTGATAAAAAGCAAAATGCAGACTCACAGTACATTGAAACCGCCTACAAACCTATTTCCTGTAATAATAATTTAACCTTGCTTGAGGTTCACCTTATAACAGGACGAAGCCACCAGATAAGGGCACATTTAGCGTCTATAGGACATCCTGTTGTGGGAGACCGTAAATATGGCGATGAACAGATTAACAATCTCTATAGGGATAAATACAGGGTTAAATACCAATTGCTCCATGCTTACAGAATCGAATTTGACAGTGATAACATTGTTACTGCCCAGATGCCGGAGCTATATAATAAAATCATGAGGTAAAAATATGCCAACATGGAATTCAAGAGGTCTTCGAGGTTCAACCTTAGAAGACCTTCTTAACAGAACAAACGAAAAATATCTGGAGAATGGACTTGCACTTATTCAGAAAATTCCAACCCCCATTACTCCAATAAATATAGACAAGGCAAGCCGTCATATAACCCTTGCCTACTTTGACCAGAAAAGTACTGTAGACTACATAGGTGCGGTTCAGGGCATTCCCGTATGCTTTGACGCCAAGGAATGTAACACAGATACATTTCCCCTTGCCAATATACATGAGCATCAGGTCAGGTTTATGGAAAATTTTGAAAAGCAGGAGGGCATAGCCTTTATCCTTATATATTACACCCATAGGGAAGAATACTATTATCTTAGCTTCAAAAAGCTTAAAAAATTCTGGACAAGAGCCCAGAATGGTGATAGAAAAAGCTTCCGGTACGAGGAGCTTGACCCAGACTATTTCCTGCCAAGAATCAATGGTGTGCTTGTGCCATATCTTAATATTCTACAAAAAGATTTGGAATCCAGGGATTGACAAGTTGTATGTAAATATAATTATTTTTATTTTACATGGTAGCACGATACCACTTTACCAAACGAAAGCGAGTCGAGATTATGAAAAATGCAATGTTACATACACCGGATGGTGTGAGAGATATTTATAATGGAGAATGTAAGGCCAAGCTTTTCCTGCAGGACAGGCTGCATAAGGTGCTGTTAAAATATGGTTATCATGATATACAGACACCTACCTTTGAATTTTTTAACATCTTTAGCAGTCAGATAGGCACAACACCATCAAAGGATTTGTACAAGTTTTTTGATAAAGAGGGAAACACACTGGTTTTAAGACCTGACTTTACCCCATCGGTAGCCAGAAGTGCTGCAAAGTATTATATGGACGAGGATATGCCGGTAAAGCTCTGTTACATGGGCAATACTTTTATCAATTCATCTGATTACCAGGGCAGATTAAAGGAGTCCACCCAGTGTGGGGCCGAACTGATTGGTGACAGCTCAATTGCAGGGGATGCAGAGATTTTATCCATGGTTGTAGACTCTTTGCTTGAAGCAGGCTTAAAGAGATTTCAGATTTCTGTGGGCCATGCCCAGTTTTTTGCAGGACTCATAGAAGCTGCCGGAATTGATTCTGAGCAGGAGGAGACCTTAAGAGAGCTTATCTCCAACAAAAACTTCTTTGGAGTTGAGGAATTTATAAAGGAGCTTAAGCTTAACGATAACTTAAATTATCTGTTTGGGCTCTTAGGAAGCTTTAACTTTAATACCGAAGACATCGATGCTGCAAAGGAAAAGGCTGCTGATTATCCGACAATACTTGAAGCCTTAAACGGACTTGAAGCCTTATCTGACTACCTCAGGCTTTATGAAATAGACAAGTATATCTCCTTTGAGCTTGGTATCATAAGCAAGCACCATTATTACACAGGCATTATCTTTTCAGGCTATACCTTCGGAACTGGTGAGCCGATTGTAAATGGAGGACGCTACGATAACCTCTTAAACCATTTTGGCAAAAATTCACCTTCAATTGGTTTTGCCATTGTGGTTGACTCTCTGATGTCTGCACTTGCAAGGCAGAATATTGAGCTGCCTGTATATTCAAATACAGCCCTTGTGATTTTTAAGGAAGAAGCTGCCCAGAAGGGAATTGAGCGTGCCAGTACCTTGAGGAAGCAGGGACTTAATGTGGAGGCTCTGGTGTGGAATCCTGAAAAGACCAGAGATGACTATGCAGCCTATGCTTTAAAGAACAGAATTAATAAAGTAGAGTTTATCGACAATTAAGATTAAGAGGTTTTAGATTATGGAAGAAAATAGATATTTAACCTTTGCACTGGGCAAGGGACGTCTGGCGAAAAAAACATTACAGCTTTTTGAGCAGATTGGTATCACCTGTGAGGAAATGAAAGACCCGGATACCAGAAAGCTGATTTTCGTTAATGAAGAATTAAAGCTTAAGTTCTTTCTGGCTAAGGGACCGGATGTACCTACCTATGTAGAGTATGGTGCCGCTGATATTGGAATAGTCGGAAAAGACACAATCCTCGAAGAGGGCAGAAACATATATGAAGTGCTGGATTTGGGCTTTGGAAAATGCCGCATGTGCATATGTGGTCCCGAAAGTGCCAGAGACCTGCTTCTCCACCACGAACAAATCAGGGTAGCAACAAAATATCCTCACATAGCAAAGGATTACTTTTACAACAAGAAGCATCAGACAGTTGAAATCATAAAATTAAATGGCTCAATTGAGCTTGCACCAATTGTTGGCTTATCTGAGGTGATTTGTGATATAGTAGAGACAGGTACAACCCTTAAGGAAAATGGGTTAACGGTACTTGAAGAGGTTTGTCCACTTTCTGCAAGAGTTGTTGTAAATCAGGTCAGCATGAAGATGGAAAATGAAAGAATCACAAAGCTTATAAGCGATTTAAAGACAGTTATATAATCGGGAGGCAGTTATGAGAACATTAAAGCTTACACAGGATACCCAGAAAAACATATTGGAGTCATTGCTAAAGAGAAGCCCAAACAACTATACAGAGTTTGAGGGACGTGTAAATGACATCATTGCAAATGTAAGAGAAAAAAGGGATGAGGCAATCTTTGATTACACAAAGAAATTTGACGGAGCAGATATAAATGCATCAAATATCCTTGTCACAAAAGAAGAAATCGAGGAAGCTTACTCCCTTGTAGACGAGAAGCTTCTGGCAGTAATCAAAAAAGCCCTCGTAAATATCAGAAAATACCATGAGAAACAGGTTCAGAACTCATGGTTTACCTCAGAAGACGGCATAATCCTTGGTCAGAAGGTCACAGCACTGGAAAAAGCCGGAGTCTATGTGCCAGGCGGCAAGGCAGTATATCCTTCCTCAGTACTTATGAATGTGCTTCCTGCAAAGGTGGCAGGTGTAGACCAGATTATCATGTGTACACCTCCGGGAAGGGACGGCAAGGTATATCCATCTACCTTAGTCGCAGCTAACGAGGCAGGCGTAGACAAGATTTATAAGGTGGGCGGTGCCCAGGCAATCGCAGCCATGGCCTTTGGCACAGAGAGTGTTCCAAGGGTAGATAAAATCGTAGGACCCGGAAACATCTATGTAGCCCTTGCTAAAAAAGCTGTATTTGGCTATGTAAGCATAGATTCTATTGCAGGACCAAGTGAAATCCTTGTTCTGGCAGACGAAACAGCCAATCCAAGATATGTTGCGGCTGACTTATTGTCACAGGCAGAGCATGATGAGATGGCATCAGCCATATTAATCACTACCTCTGAGGAGCTTGCTGCGAAAGTATCAGAGGAAGTAGACAAGTTTACAGCAGAGCTTTCCCGCAAGGAGATAATCCAGAAGTCTCTGGATAATTACGGATATATTCTGGTGGCAGACAGTCTGGATGAAGCTATAAATGCCACAAACGAGATTGCATCTGAGCATATGGAAATTGTCACAAAAGATCCATTCTCTGTCATGACAAAAATAAGAAACGCCGGAGCAATCTTTATCGGTGAGTACTCATCTGAGCCGCTTGGCGATTATTTTGCAGGACCAAACCACGTTCTTCCAACTAATGGAACAGCAAAATTTTTCTCTGCTTTAAGTGTTGATGATTTCATCAAGAAATCAAGCATTATCTCATATTCAAGGGAAGCACTTGAGAAGGTTTACAAGGATATTGAGCAATTTGCCGAGTGCGAACAGTTGACGGCACACGCAAATTCGATTAAAGTAAGATTTGAGGAATAAATGGAGCAGGATTATGTCTGAACGAATTGCAAACATACAAAGAAAAACAAAAGAGACTGATATAAGCGCAAGGCTTAATATTGATGGTACAGGTTCGTCCACTATCAATACAGGCATAGGATTCTTTAATCATATGCTGGAGGGCTTTGCCAAGCATGGTTTTTTTGACTTAAATCTAAACTGTGAGGGAGATCTGGCAGTAGACTGCCACCACACAATAGAGGACTGTGGCATAGTACTTGGCAATGCAGTCAAGGAAGCTATTGGTGACAAGAAAGGCATAAAGCGTTTTGGAAGCTGCATTTTGCCAATGGATGAGACATTAGTTTTGTGTGCCATTGATTTGTCTGGAAGACCATATCTCGTCTTTGATGGTGAATTTACAACAGACAGAGTAGGATATATGGATACAGAGATGGTAAAGGAATTTTTCTATGCAATCTCATATTCTGCAGAAATGAATCTCCATATTAAGGTTTTAAATTCAGGTAATAATCATCATATGATTGAAGCCATGTTTAAATCATTTGCCAGAGCATTAGATGAAGCTACGACCCTTGATCCTCGAATTACAGACGTTATGTCTACGAAAGGAAGTTTATAAATGGAATACAAAAACATCGTTGCCACCCTGTATTTAAAGGATGGTAAGGCAGTTAAGGCTCTTGACGATTATACTGTAATAGGTGATGTGTACGAGCTTTGCCAGATGTACAACGACAGCGGAATTGATAAAATCATAATTTTTGATATGTCCACAGATGATGATGAGCATGAGAAAAATGTACATACAATAAAAAACATCAACAGAAACATAGAGATAAAGGTATGCGCTGGTGGCAATATCAACCGTATTGATGATGTGCGAAAGCTCTTGTATGCAGGCTGTTTACAGGTTATTTTCAATGCCTCAAAGCCAACTGCTTTGGAGCTTGCCAATGAGGCCAGTAACAAATTTGGCAAGGACAGAGTGCTTTTATCCGTAAATAATGTTGATTTTATATTCAAAAACCAACAGAAGATTGAGGACACCTTCCACGAGCTTCTGGTCATGGATATGGAGATAATCGATGCCATCGACAACCTCACCAGTACCCCATATGTGGTTTATCTGCCGGAATTTGATTACAAGCAGATTAAAAATATCTTAAGCCGTAATACGGTCAGGGGTATATCAGGAAAATTCATAAACAATCCTGCAACAGATATTATGAAGCTTAAGTCAAACCTGTCAAATGATGGCATCAAGATGGATAACTTTGAGCCAAAGCTCAAGTGGGCAGACTTAAAGCTTAATTCAGACGGAATGGTACCGGTTATAGTGCAGGACTACAGGACTGACGAGGTGCTGATGCTTGCCTACATGAATGAGGAAGCCTTTAACAACACCATACGCAGTGGAAGAATGACATATTTCAGCAGAAGCAGACAGGAATTATGGATAAAAGGACTTACTTCCGGACATTTCCAGTACGTTAAGTCATTGACAGCAGACTGTGATTTTGATACTATTCTTGCTAAAGTCTCTCAGGTGGGAGCAGCCTGCCATACAGGAAGCAAGAGCTGTTTCTTTAATGAGATTGTAAAAAAGGAGTATGTGGATAAAAATCCTCTTAAGGTGCTTGAATCAGTCTACAATGACATAGTGGACAGAAAAGAAAAGCCAAGAGAGGGCTCTTACACCAATGCTCTTTTTGATAAGGGAATTGATGAGATTTTAAAGAAGCTGGGTGAGGAGTGTACAGAAATTGTAATTGCCTGCAAGAACCCTGACTCTACCAAAATCAAATTCGAGATTTCTGACTTTATGTACCACTGTATGGTTCTGATGGTAGAAAAGGGTGTAACATGGGAAGAGATAGCATTGGAGCTTTCACAGAGATAATTTATTTACACGAGGATATAAAATGAAAAAACTAGCTTTAAGCGATGAAATTTTAATGACAATCGACAAACCGGCTAGATATATCGGAAATGAGATAAACTCAGTAGTTAAGGACACATCCAAGGTGGACATCCGCTTTGCGATGTGTTTTCCTGATGTCTATGAAATCGGTATGTCGCATCTGGGAATCCAGATTTTGTATGATATGTTTAACAAGCGTGAGGACACCTGGTGTGAGCGTGTCTACTCACCATGGCCGGACCTGCATGAGATAATGAAAGAGAAGCAGATTCCTCTATTCGGACTTGAGTCACAGGAGCCAATCAAAAATTTTGACTTCCTAGCCATGACTCTGCAGTATGAGATGTGCTACACCAATATATTGCAGATTCTGGACTTATCCCAGATACCACTCAGGTCCAAGGACAGGACAGAGAAAGACCCGCTTGTTATAGGCGGAGGACCATGCTCTTACAATCCTGAGCCAATAGCAGATTTTTTTGACATCTTTTATATCGGTGAGGGGGAGACCCGCTATGATGATTTGTTTGATTTGTACAAGCAGATGAAAAAGAATGGCAGATCCCGCCAGGAAATGCTTCATGAAATTGCAAAGATTCCCGGCATGTATGTGCCTTCGCTCTATACTGTAAGCTACAAAGAGGATGGTACAATTGATACATTTGCGCCAATCTATGATGATGTGCCAAAAACTATCAAGAAAGAAATTGAGATGGATTTGTCTACATCTGTATACCCGGAAAAGCCGGTAGTACCTTTTATCAAAGCTACTCAGGACAGGATTGTGCTTGAAATCCAGAGAGGCTGTATCAGAGGCTGCCGTTTCTGTCAGGCAGGCATGATTTACAGACCAAACAGGGAGAAAAGCGTTGCCCGTCTCAAGGAGCTTGCAGAGCAGATGATTGCATCTACAGGACATGATGAAATATCACTCAGCTCACTTAGCTCATCAGATTACTCGGAGCTTGAAGAGCTGATTAACTATCTCATAGACGAGTGTGGCAAAAAGAAAATCAATATTTCCCTGCCATCCTTGAGAATTGATGCCTTTTCCCTGGATATAATGCAGAAGGTACAGGATATCAAAAAGAGCAGTTTAACCTTCGCACCTGAAGCCGGAACCCAGAGGCTTAGAAATGTTATCAATAAAGGTCTTACGGTTGACAATATCATGAACGGCTCAAAACAGGCCTTTGAAGGTGGCTGGAATAAGGTAAAATTCTATTTCATGCTTGGTCTGCCTACTGAGACAGAGGAGGACATGAGAGGAATCCCTGAGCTTGCCAATGATGTTGCCATGCTCTATTACGACACAGTTCCTAAGGAAAATCGTAAAGGCAAATGTCAGATTACTATAAGCACCTCCTTCTTTGTACCGAAGCCATTTACCCCATTTCAGTGGGCGCGCATGTACCCACCGGGAGAGTATCTGAGAAGGGCAAAGATTGTAAATGACCATGTAAAGGAAATGCACAACCACAAGAGTATCCGCTACAACTGGCACGAAGCAGACGTTACAGTCCTTGAAGGTGTGCTGGCAAGGGGAGACAGACGTCTCTGCGATACAATACTGTATGTATACGAGCATGGTGGATATTTTGACGCATGGAATGAATATTTTGATTATGACAGATGGCTTGAAGCATTTGCAGCAACAGGCATTGACCCTGATTTCTATACTATGAGAGAGCGTGATTTGGATGAGACTCTCCCATGGGATTTTATAGATGTAGGAGTCACAAAGGAATTCTTAAAGAGAGAATGGAAGACAGCTCTTGGCGAGACAGTTACACCAAACTGCAGGATGAGGTGTTCTGCATGTGGGGCTAAACAGTTTGGAGGAGGTGTCTGCTATGAAGATAAGAATTAAATTTGCCAAATGGGGCTGTATGAAATTTATCGGACATCTGGATATGATGAGATATTTCCAGAAGGCAAACAGACGTGCAAACGTGGACATATGCTACTCAGAGGGTTTTTCACCTCATCAGATTATGTCCTTTGCGGCACCTCTGGGTGTGGGAATCACAAGTGATGGTGAGTATTTTGATATAGAGGTGAACTCCAGCAAATCAACTGAGGAAGCAATAGCAGCTTTTAATGAACAGATGGCAGACGGAGTTAAGGTGACAGGCTATGTGCGTCTCCCAGATGATGCCAGAACAGCCATGTCAATTGTTGCCGCCGCTGATTATACCTTATCCTTCAAGGACGGCTATGACTGCCTACACAGTGCATCAGAATGGGCTTCTATAATAGATGAGCAGTTTAAAAATCAGAAAAATTTTATTGTAATAAAGAAAACTAAAAAAAATGAGCGCGAGGTAGACCTTAAGCCATTGGTTTATAAATTTGAAGTGAATGAGGTGGAAGGTAAGCCTGAGTTTTTCCTGCAGGTATCTACCGGAAGCATCGACAATATAAAGCCTGAGTTTGTACTGGAGTCCATCTACAGCAAAATCGGTGAGGAATACAATCCAAATGCAATACAGATTCACCGTAATGAGGTTTATTCAAGAAATGAAGAGACAGGAGAGCTGATTTCACTTCTTGCCATGGGAGAGGAGATTAAATAATGAACAGATTAGTTCTTTCGAGATATGAGAAAAACAATCATTCATTTATTTCATATATTCTCCTGGATGAGAACAGGAAATTTGTAGATTTTCAGCTTTTTAACGAGGATAAGGTCTCCCTGGTAAACAATATATATGCCGCAAGGGTGGACAAGATTGTCCCTGGCATAAATGCTGCCTTTGTGACGATTGCAAATAAGCAGAGCTGCTATCTGCCGCTTGAGGACACAAAATCAGTTATCTATACCAATAAGCACTCGAACAAAGAGTCACTGTGCTGTGGAGACGAAATTCTGGTACAGGTGGTAAAGGATGCCATCAAGACCAAGGAGCCGGTTGTGACCACCAAGCTGTCCATATATGGAAACTACTGCGTGGTGACAACGGATGACACCTCAATAGGTGTATCAAAGAAGATACCAAAGGATATTGCTTTAGATATAAGAGAAAGCATTGCTCCGCTGGTAACAGACCATGAGCAGGATAAGTATGGTATCATAATCAGGACAAATGCCCGGTCCGTTTCGCAGGAAATGCTGTGCAATGACATTGCAACGACCATTTCTTTGTACAAGAATATTATAAAAAAAGCAGAATATGCGGTGCTTTATACAAGGCTGCTGGAGAATACAAAGGATTATCTGCTTAAGCTGTATCATCTGGATTTTTCCACCATAGATAAAGTGCTGACTGACCAGGATGATATATATGACGAGCTTGTGGCAGAATTTTCGTCTAAGATAATCACAGATGGTAAAGAGCACCATGGTACACAGGCATGTGGAGCACAGACTGGTGTATCAATAAAACAGACAGATATGTCAGCAAATGACAATACAGGTCATAGTATGCAGACAAATACAGCATGGATGAATATAGTGGATAAAATCCACAGATATGACGATTCAGCCATATCCCTAAATCTGTTATATAAGCTCTCATCCCAGATAAAAGAATTATGTACATCACTGGTATGGCTTAATTCAGGAGCAAATATAATCATCGAACAGCTTGAGACCCTGTCCGTAATAGATGTAAACAGTGGCAGATGTCCTGCCAGAAAGGGCACTGATATATTAAAAATCAATAAGGAAGCCGCCACAGAAGCAGCTAGACAGCTCAGACTTAGGAATATATCCGGCATGATAATTATTGATTTTATTAATATGAAATCAAAGGCAGATGAGGCCGCACTGGTAAATCATCTGAAGGAAGAGCTGAAAAAAGACAGCATAACCTGCAGCTTTATAGATATAACAAAGCTTGGACTCGTTGAGATAACCAGAAAGAAGGAGTATAAATCCTTAAAAGAGACGATTTTATAATTATAATAATATTTCAAAATAATTTGTTGAATTCTATTGACAAATAGATATTCATAGGCTAATAT
>ERZ1034946.441-NODE-441-length-21072-cov-6.174335_pt1 | contig 21072 bp, 17 predicted proteins | sample MGYA00520591_ERZ1034946 | MGnify/ENA primary metagenome ERZ1034946 (study PRJEB33766, sample SAMN09781753) | gut metagenome | biome: gut microbiome | host: Homo sapiens | place: Madagascar | study: EMG produced TPA metagenomics assembly of the PRJNA485056 data set...
ATTCCTCCTTGTTTGTTCTGTTTCCCATGAGTATGGAGCAGGGAGCGGCATGGCTGAAAAGCAGGTTCGCTCTTGGGCTTTCCGAAGAAAAGATCGTGGAAGATCTGAAAGTTCGGATCCAAAACTACTATTTTGAGGAAGTCCCGGCAAAATCAGGCGCCAGAGAACTTCTTGCATGCCTTGCCAAAAAGAAAATCCCGGCTGTGGTGGCAACTTCAAGCCCCAAAGAACATATCTGCCGGGCACTAAAGCGAAACGGCCTTCTTTCTTTCTTTAAAAAAATCTATACCACCAGTGAGATCAGAGAAAGCAAATATTCTCCGAAGATCTATCTTGCAGCAGCGAAAGTGCTGGGAACGGAGCCATCCAGGACACTGGTAGTGGAAGATTCTCTCTATGCACTGCAGACCGCAGGAAAAGCTGGATTTCTGACTGCAGGCATCTATGACGCCTTGGGAGAACCGGATCAGGGGCAGTTAAAAAAGGACGCACATATCTACTGCCAGAATCTGACAGAATTACAGAACCATATATTTACAGAAAACGGAGGAAACGAAAGATGAAAACAGCATTAACCATCGCAGGCAGCGATTCCAGCGGAGGAGCAGGGATCCAGGCCGATATCAAGACCATGATGGCAAACGGGGTATACGCCATGAGTGCCATCACTGCACTGACTGCCCAGAACACCACCGGTGTCACAGCCATTTTAAACGCAACGGCAGAATTTCTGGGCCAGGAGCTGGACTGTATTTTTACAGATATTTTTCCGGATGCAGTAAAGATCGGAATGGTTTCCGAAAGTGATCTGATCCGTATGATCGCAAAAAAGCTCCGCCAGTATCAGGCAAAAAATATCGTGGTAGACCCGGTTATGGTGGCTACCAGCGGTGCAAGGTTGATCAGTGAAGAGGCTGTGGATGTTCTGAAAGAAGAACTGTTTCCTCTTGCGGATCTTCTCACTCCCAATATCCCGGAAACGGAAGTACTCACCGGACGAAAGATCAGAAGCGCCGATGACATGATCGAAGCCGCAAAACAGGTTTCCGAACAGTATCACTGTGCTGTTCTCTGCAAAGGTGGCCATAAGCTTAATGATGCCAATGATCTTCTCTATGAGAACGGAACATATCAGTGGTTTGAGGGAAAAAGGATCGACAATCCCAACACTCATGGAACAGGATGTACTCTTTCCTCAGCCATCGCATCCAACCTTGCAAAAGGATTTTCCATGGTGGAATCTGTAAACCGTGCCAAGGATTATATTTCCGGAGCTCTTGCTGCCATGCTGGATCTCGGAAAAGGAAGCGGCCCTATGGATCATGGTTTTGCAGTAAAGAACAGTTATACAGAGGAGGCATAAGGTTATGACAGTTACAGAACGGATCACCGCTCTTCGAAAACAGATGAAAGAAAAGGGAATCGATGCTTATCTGGTTCCGACCGATGATTTCCACGGTTCCGAGTATGTGGGAGATTATTTTAAATGCAGGAAATATATTACCGGATTTACCGGTTCTGCCGGAACTGCTGTAATCATGGAGGACATGGCTGGACTCTGGACAGACGGGAGATATTTTATCCAGGCCGCACATCAGTTAGAGGGAACACCGGTTACTCTGTTTAAGATGGGCGAACCGGATGTACCAACAATCCACAAATTTCTGGAAGAAAATCTGGAAGAGGGAATGTGTCTCGGCTTCGACGGCCGTACTGTCAGCGCAGAAGAAACAGAGGAACTGAAAAAAATCCTTCAGGAAAAACAGGTACGTTTTTCTGTAAATGAGGATCTGATCGGAAATATCTGGGATGACCGTCCGGCACTTTCCTGTGAACCTGTAATGGAATTATCTGTAAAATGGGCCGGGAAATCCAGAGCAGACAAGATCCAGGAAATCCGCAGCAAACTGAAAGAAAAAGGAGCAGATCTCTTTGTCCTCACTTCTTTGGATGATATTGCGTGGCTTCTGAACATCCGCGGAAATGATATCCACTGCTGCCCGGTAGTGCTTTCCTATCTTGTAATGGATGAAAAAGAAATCCGGCTTTTTGCCAATGAGAAAGCTTTTCCGGATTCAGTAAAAGAAGCTCTGACCGCAGATGGCGTTACCATTTATCCATATGAGGATATTTACACTTATGTACAGACGATCCCTGAAGAAAAAAAAGTATATCTTTCAAAAAGCAATGTAAACAGCCGCCTGGTCAGCAACATTCCAGATGGAGTAACGATCCTGGATGGAGAAAACCTGACTCTTCTTCCAAAAGCCATCAAAAATGAAACCGAAGTCCAGAATGAAAAGACTGCCCACATCAAAGACGGCGTGGCAATGGTGAAATTCATCCACTGGCTGAAAAAGAATGTGGGAAAGCAGGAGATCACAGAACTTTCCGCAGCGGATAAACTCTATGAATTCCGTTCCATGCAGGAGAATTTCCAGGGGAACAGCTTTGATCCCATCATTGCCTACGGTGCACATGGAGCCATTGTCCATTACGGTGCAACAGAAGAAACCAGTATCCCACTGGAGCCAAAAGGACTGGTTCTGATGGATACCGGCGGACATTATCTTGAAGGAACTACAGATATCACTCGTACCGTTGTACTTGGCCCGGTTACTGAAAAAGAAAAAAAATATTTCACAGCAGTACTTCGTGGGCATCTGAATCTGGCAGCCGCAAAATTCCGCTATGGCTGTACCGGACTGAATCTGGATGCTCTGGCAAGAGGACCACTCTGGGCTATGGGAGAGGATTATAATCACGGAACCGGTCATGGTGTAGGATATCTTCTGAACGTACACGAAGGCCCGCAGAGCTTCCGCTGGAAAAATCTTGCAGACCATCCGGCACCTGTACTGGAAGAAGGCATGATCACTTCCGATGAACCAGGCTACTACGCGGAAAATGAATTCGGAATCCGCCACGAAAACCTGATCGTATGCAAAAAAGCGGAAAAAACAGCTTATGGCCAGTTTATGAAATTCGAACCCCTGACTATGGTACCTTTTGATCTGGAGGGAATCGACCCGGCACAGATGGAAGCAGGAGAGAGAGCTTTACTCAACCAGTATCATGCACTTGTATATGAAAAAATTTCTCCATATCTGGATGAAGAGGAGAAATCCTGGTTAAAAGAGGTAACACGGGCTATATGATCCTGCAAATCCGGCAAATCCAGCAAAAAATTCTTGACCTGAACCTAAGTTTAGGTTGTATGATAATTGCAGAAGATTTTTTATGCAAAGAAAAACTGCAGGAGGTGTAGAAATGTCACATAAAAAAATGGTACCTGGAACAGGCGGCGCGCATTACGTTCCTTATAATGAGCGTTCAGGAGAGAAATCCACCGTATATTTCACAGAGGATCTTTCAGCAGAGGGACTGAAGAAGATCTTTGAGCGCGTAGGTGGAAAGCTTCACGGTAAGGTTGGTGTAAAGCTTCACACAGGAGAACAGCACGGACCGAACATTATCCCTGCTCCATGGGTAGAAGAACTTCTTCATGACAAACTGCCGGAAGCAAATATCGTAGAGACCAACACCTACTATGAGGGAGACCGCTACACAACAGAGAAACATCGTGAGACTCTGAAAGTCAACGGATGGACATTCTGTCCGGTAGATATCCTTGACGAAGACGGAACTGCAATGTTCCCTGTAAAAGACGGAAAATGGTTCACAGAGATGAGCGTTGGAAAGAATCTGGAAAACTATGATTCCCTTCTTGTTCTGACACACTTTAAAGGCCACACTATGGGCGGCTTCGGCGGCTCCAACAAGAACATCGGTATCGGCTGTGCAGACGGACGTATCGGTAAAGGTATGATCCACACAGTAAAAGGCTCTGATAATCTGTGGAGCATCGCAGAAGAGGAACTGATGGAGCGGATCACAGAATCTACGAAATCCGTAGTTGACCATTTCGGGGAAAATATCGTATTTATCAATATTCTTCGAAATATGTCTGTAGACTGTGACTGTGCAGGTGTCGGAGCTGCACCGGTCGTAACACCGAATATCGGAATCGTCGCATCTACAGATATTCTTGCGGCAGACCAGGCCTCTGTAGACCTTGTGTATGCACTGAAAGATTCTGATCATAAAGATCTGGTAGAAAGGATCGAGACCCGTCATGGCCTTCGTCAGCTCAGCTACATGAAGGAAATGCACATGGGAAATGACAGATACCATCTGATCAACATTGACGAAGATGATAAAGAGATCCTTCCGGCAGATGCAGTAAAGAATGTAAAAGCATTCCAGAGATAAGAATATTTCACAAAATGTGAAAGATCCTTAAAACAGAAAAGGGCGCATGTATCCATAAAATGTGGAATTTCATGCGCTCATTTTCGTGTTATAATAGAGAAAAATCCAAACAGCGAGGTACTTAATGCCTATGAAAACAGAAAACAGAATCAATCACTACATCGATCTTCATGCACATCTCGATGGCTGTATTACCGTGGATATTGCAAAAAAACTTGCCGCATTGCAGCAGATTACACTTCCGGCCACAACAGACGAAGAACTTCTTTCCCTTCTTTCTGTGCCGGATACCTGCGAAAATCTCAATGATTTCCTGAAATGTTTTGACCTGCCCCTTTCCCTTCTACAGACAGAAGAAGCTTTGGAAGAAGCCGTTTATCTTATCCTTTCTGAAATGAAAAAAGACGGTGTGATCTACGCAGAACTCCGTTTTGCCCCACAGTTCCATACACAAAAAGGAATGACTCAGGAAACAGCGATCCAGTCTGCGTTACGTGGCCTGAAAAAATCGCCTATCCCTGGAAATCTGATCTTATGCTGTATGCGTGGCGATTCCAACCAGAAAGAAAATCTGGAAACCCTGGAGCTGGCAAAAAAATATCTTGTAAAAGATGGCGGCGTAGTTGCCATTGACCTTGCAGGAGCCGAGGCACTTTTCCCAACGGAAAATTACGAGGATCTTTTTGCAAAAGCAGGAGAATACCAGGTTCCATTTACCATTCATGCAGGTGAAGCCGGAGACGCGGATGACGTAAAAACAGCCATCCATATGGGTGCGACCAGGATCGGTCACGGTGTGCGGATCGCAGGAAACGAAGAAGTGATGCAGCTTGTAAAAGATACAGGCGTTTTTCTGGAAATGTGTCCGACAAGCAACCGCCAGACAAAAGCAGTGGAAGAGATGTCCGCCTATCCGCTGAAAACATTTCTCGAAAAAGGGCTGAAAGTAACATTAAATACCGATGATCCGGCCATTGAAAGAACAACCCTTTCCCGGGAATTCCAGTACATGGAATCTTTGTTAAATCTTACAGAAGAACAGAAGAAGCAGCTGCTCCTTCATTCAGTGGAAGCAGCTTTCACCTCCAAGGACAGAAAACAGAAACTGAAAGAACAGCTCCTTTTCTGAACCAGATGAAAACTACTAGGAGAGAGGACAGCTATGGACACCAATTTTGAACACTACAAAGTATTTTATTATGTAGCAAAGTACGAAAATCTTACAAAAGCGGCATCCGTTTTAAAAACCAGTCAGCCGGCTGTTACAAGAACGATCCACAACCTGGAAAATATTCTTGGATGCAGATTATTCATCCGGAGCAAAACCGGAATGAAACTGACGCCGGAGGGTAATATCTTTTATGAATACGTAGCTGCCGGATGTGCCCAGTTTTTTAAGGGCGAAAATAATCTCAGCAATCTGATCAGCCTGGAAAATGGAACCATCTATATCAGTGCAACAGAAACAGCTCTTCACTGTTATCTGTTTGAAGCAGTCCGGGATTTCAATATCCTGTACCCGAATGTTCACTTCAAAATCCTGAATAACAGCACCACGGATTCCGTAAATGCATTGAAAGAAGGAAAAGTAGATCTGGCTGTTGTATCGGCAACTTTGCAGGTAGCGGCTCCTCTGAAAATGAAGATTGTAAAAAAATACAGAGATATCCTGATCGGCGGAAGCAGATTTGAAAAACTGAAAGACAGGGAACTTTCCCTTGGAGAGCTTTCCAACTGTCCGTGGGTCAGTCTGACAGCGGAAGCCATTACCAGGAAATTTCTGGATTCTTACTTCGAACAGCATGGGCTGCAGTTTTCACCGGATGTGGAGCTTGCCACAACCGATATGATTCTTCCCGCTGTCCGGTATAATCTGGGAATTGGATTCATTCCCAGAGAATTTGCCCAGGATGATCTGGGATCTGGAAAGGTTTTTGAGATTCAGGTAAAAGAAGCGCTTCCGGAAAGAAACATTCTGGTAATTCACGATACCGAATATCCTCAGAGCATTGCTTCAAAAGCATTTCAGAAATTTCTCACGGAAAGAGAAGCAGAAAAAACAAAGTAAAATACAGGGCAGGTACACCGTGCGATTACATGGTACCTGCCCTGTATTTATATGGTTGGAGGATTTTTACTTATGCCATTCCCAGTTTCTGATTTCTTCAAGATCCTGGCCATATTCTGCAATATACTGCTTATGTTCAACAAGCTTGTCGTTCATCTTCTGGATTAAGAAGGAACCTTTGTTGCCAAGCTGCGGGAGATGCATGATAGCATCTTTTACCAGGTTGAACAGGTCCACAACGTTTACAACACGGATCTTAAGTTCCGGCATCTCATCACGAAGGATGGTAACAGCAGCCATGATCTCAAGGGTAGGAGTATCACCGCAGCAGGCCATAACAACATCCGGCTCCTCGCCACAGTCGTTGCTTGCCCACTCCCAGATGCCGGGAAGTTGACTGAGCAGATAGCACTTCTTTCTGGTATAGATCTGGATTGGATATGAAATTAACCTCTTTTCAAAAGAGCAGAAGTATTGTACTATGGTAACAATTCGGTCTTTTTGTCCGATATATCTGTAATGTACAGAAATAGAGTAACTTATGATAAAAATTCTGTTGTGAGGAGGATTTATGTTCGAAACGATTATTGACGCAATCAACACATTTCTCTACAGCAAATTGCTGATTGTGATATTAATTGGTTCTGGTATCTACTTTACTATCCGGACCAAATTTCCGCAGGTACGTTTATTCAGAAACGCCTGCAGTGCTGTAATGGAAAAGCCGGAGGGAGAAGAAAGTGTATCATCTTTTCAGGCGCTGATGGTTTCCACAGCATCCCGTGTAGGCACAGGTAACATTGTGGGAGTGTCTTCCGCTATTTGCATCGGTGGCGTGGGCTCCGTATTCTGGATGTGGATCATTGCCATTCTTGGCAGCGCATCAGCTCTGGCAGAGAGTACACTGGCGCAGATATATAAGAAAAAAGGGAAAGACGGCCAGTGCTACGGCGGCCCGGCGTACTACATAGAGGCGGCATTGCACAGCAGAAGACTGGCAGTGGTTTTCTGTATAGCCATGATCCTGACTTACGCGTTTGGATTTAATATGCTGGCCTCCTACAATCTGCAGTCTACATTTTCCGGTCAGCCATTTTATAATGCAGAGATCACCCCATGGATCATTGGAGGAATTCTGGCGCTGGTGACAGGATGGTGTCTGTTAGGTGGCGGTAACAGAATTGTGAAAGTAACTTCTACTTTAGTGCCATTTATGGGAATTATATATATTCTGATATCCCTGCTGGTAGTGATACTGAATATCGGACAGCTTCCGTCAGTAATGGCACAGATTTTCGAAGAAGCATTTGATTTTAAAGCGATTTTTGCCGGATTTGCCGGATCAGCTATGATGCAGGGAATCCGAAGAGGTCTGTATTCCAATGAAGCAGGTATTGGTTCTGCACCAAATGCGGCAGCTTCTGCAATGGTCAGTCATCCGGTCAAGCAGGGACTGGTACAGATGTTGTCGGTGTTTATTGACACATTATTATTGTGTACTGCAACTGCCATGATGTGCCTGGTATCTGGAGTGACACCGGTAAAAGAGCTTCAGGGAGCACCGTGGGTGCAGGCAGCACTTTATAAGACCTTTGGCTCTTTTGGACCATATTTTATCATGATCGCAATGGTATTATTTGCTTTTACCACATTGCTGGGAAATTGTTTCTACTGTGATAATCTGCTGACTTATATCCTTAAAAAGCAGCCGGGTAAGAAATTCATGACAGGATTTCGCCTTGTATCAGCACTGGTGGTGTTTTTGGGAGCGGGAATGGAGATGACATTACTGTGGCACATCTCTGATGTACTGATGGGAGTAATGGCACTGATCAACATTCCAGTAATCCTGCTATTGTCCAATACCGTATTAAAAGCATTAAAAGATTACGAAGGACAGATCCGGCAGAAAAAAAATCCTGTATTCTTCAGTAAAAATATTGATCTGAAGCAAAAAACAGATTACTGGAATTAAAGCACCTGTGAATAGCAGTAAAATGTAATATAACAGTAAAAATAGCAGATAATATACCACTATATTATATGCGGAGGATACCTTGCTGTGTTCTCCGTTTTTTCACATAATTAAAGATAACTATTTCACATAAATTATACTTGAGGTAACACTACTGAAATAAGGAGTGGAAAACTATGATCTATACATGCAAATATAAATCGCCGTTAGGAGAAATTTTACTGGCAGCAGATGAAATTGGACTTACAGGCTTATGGTTTGAAGGACAGAAATACTTTGCGAATACACTTCCGGACGAGAGGATTTCACAGGAAACGGAGATTCTTTCAGAAGCAAAAAAATGGCTGGATATCTATTTCTCCGGTGAAAAGCCAACATTTACACCTCCTCTTCATCCTGCGGGATCAACATTCAGACAGGCAGTGTGGCAGATTTTGTTAAAGATTCCTTACGGACAAACAATCACGTACGGAGAAATTGCCAGTAAAATAGCGGAAAGGGAAAATATTTCCCATATGTCCGCTCAGGCTGTTGGAGGTGCAGTTGGACATAATGAAATTTCCATTATCATTCCCTGTCATCGGGTAGTTGGCACAAATGGCAGTCTTACAGGATATGCAGGAGGAATTGATAGAAAAATTTCACTGCTTAAGCTGGAACATGCAGATATGAGCCGTTTCTTTGTACCAAAGAGTAAATTGACAGCAAAGGAGCAAGCATGAAGGGAAACATCATTTACAAAAAAATAATCCCGGCCAGATCTCCGGAATATGCAGAGTTTCCAGAAAGCCTGCATCCGGATATCCGAGATTTTCTGTCCGGACAGAATATAAAGGCTCTCTATACCCACCAGGCAGAAGCTTTTTTCCATGCTATGGATGGCGAAAATATCGTGATCACCACACCTACTGCCAGCGGTAAATCCCTGTGCTTTTATCTGCCGGTGGTGGAGGAAATCCTGAAAAATCCTGTGACCCGTGCGATCTTTATTTATCCCACGAAAGCTCTGGCAGCTGATCAGTACCGTGCGCTGATCCCCTGGGTGGAAGCGCTTGGTGAGCATCGTTTATCTGTCGGCGTATATGACGGAGATACACCGCCTGCTGAGCGAAAAAGGATCCGGGAACGTGCCAATATCATCCTTACCAATCCGGATATGTTAAACGGCTCCATGCTTCCAAATCACAGCAAATATGGATTCGACTTTATTTTTTCCAATCTGAAATACATTATTCTGGATGAACTGCATGTATACAGAGGAGCTTTTGGCTCCCATCTGGCCAATGTATTTCGCCGTTTAACCAGAATCTGCAGATATTATCACGCAGATCCTCAGTTTTTATGCAGTTCCGCCACCATTGCCAATCCCCTGGAACTTGCAAAAAAGATCTGCGGAAGATCTTTTATCAATATTGATAAAAGCGGTGCCGGAATGTCAGAACGAACCTATTGCCTGGTTCAGCCAGAAGAAAAGCTGAATAAAGACGGCATTCCCTACGGAAAGGAATCTATGTGTCCACCAATGCACTGGAACTAGGAATCGATATCGGAAAGATCAGTACGACGGTACTGGCCGGTTATCCGGGAACAAGAGCGTCTTTCTGGCAGCAGACCGGCCGTTCAGGACGAGGAAGTGGAAAATGCACCAATTATCTGATCCTTGCCAACCTTCCCATGGATCAGTATATCGCCCTGGAACCAGAATGGCTTTTTGAACATAGCAGCGAAAATGCCATCGTTGATCCTAACAATCTTCTGATTCAGCTTGCACATATCCGGGCTGCGGCAGCGGAACTTCCGCTAACCCTGGATGATGGTGCATTATTTCCAGACCTTGGGGAGACGATCCCTGTACTTATGAAGGTAGATGAAGTCCGGAATATGGGAGGACGCTTTGCCTGGTCAGGAGGCCTTTATCCTGCAGGAGAATTTTCTCTCCGGAATATTGATCAGAATAAGTATCAGCTCATTAACAAAGAAACTGGAAAAAATATCACGGAGATGGACGAGGAACAGGCTTTTCATGAGATTCATGAAGGTGCCGTTTACATGCACGACGGAGATTTTTACCAGGTTGTAAAAATGAACCTGGAAAGTAAGATTGTGGAAGCTGTGCCCTTTCATGGAAATTATTACACAGTACCTGGAAGCGAGACCAATATCCGCATCATCCACAGACATAAAAAACAGCAGTGGGAGAGAAGTGAATTTTCTTTCGGAGATGTAAATATTGCAGATTTTGTATACATGTATAAAAAAATGCAGTTTCATAATCACCAGAACTTAGGTTTTGAACAGCTCACGAAACCGCTTTCCAAGAACTACGACACAGAAGCTGCCTGGCTCAGACTTCCTGAAAATGTAGTCAGACAGTACCGCAATCTTTTACAGCCGGACAGAAATGGTTATTATGTAAGAAATAACCACTTTGAAGGTCTGATGTTTGCATTGAAAAATGCGGCTCTGATGGTGACAATGACAGAAGATTCTGATCTTGGAGTGGCCATGTCCACCAATGCGCTGGAACTTTCCGGAAGCACTTCTGAGGAGGTTTCGCTCTATTTTTACGATCGTTATGTAGGCGGTCTTGGATTTGCGGAAAAGATCTATGATCTGATCCCAAAGGTGACAGAACAGGCTATCCGCATGGTTTCCGGCTGCAGGTGCAAAAACGGCTGTGCAGTGTGCATCGGAAACGACAGACTTGATCGGAACGTGATCCTGTGGGGGCTGAAAAATTTATCTGAAGAATCGGAACTGACTGTACAGAAAACGAGAAATACTTTTTATCCGGATGAAAAGAATGCAAAATGGGATCGATCCAGGCAGCGGGAATTCACATTATCTGATCTGAAGGAGAAGTGGGATTTATTCTGCAGTCGGGTTAAAGAAAACAGCAATACATTTGCAGGATTTTTCTCCATGGTATCCGGACTGGAAGTCAAAGACTCCTCTCTGATCCTCTATCTGAGAGATCCGTTTTATGCAGAATGGGCCAATATGCCGGAGAACCGAACAGGAATCTCCAATGTGCTCAGTACTTACGTTTTTCTTCCGGGAGATTTCCGCTTTGCGATCCTTACAGATGCAAAGAAGCCGGAAGATACGCTGAAAAGAGAAAAAATGATGCGAAGATATCACACTCTGAAAAAGGATGAAACATATGGAACTGAATGATAATCAGAAAAAAGCTGTTCTGGATGAACATAACGCCTGTCTGGTCCGTGCAAATGTAGGAAGCGGAAAGACAACGGTTCTCATCGAAAAGATCCGTTATCTTCACCAGCAGAAAAAAATCCCCCTGGAAAATATGATCGTTCTGACCTTTACAAATAAAGCAGCAGGCGAGATCAAAAACAGGCTGAAGATCCAAAATATAGAAGAAAACCCCTCGTCTCTTTTCTACGGAACATTCCACGGCATTGCCCTGAAGCTCCTTCAGGAAGTGCTTCCCATAGAAGAACTTGGCTATACAAAAGATTTCCAGGTCTGCCTGCCTGAGGAAGAACTGGAACTTGCCAACCAGCTGATCCGCCAGCATACACTCAAAATCAAATATAAAAACCGTCTTCGAAAAAGACTGGATCAGAAAAACCGGGCGGCCACATCCAGACAGCCCGGATACCAGGACGATTTTCCGAAACTGGTAACTCTCCTTACAGAAGAAAAACGGAAACAGAACAAAATGAGCTACGAATACCTGCTGCAGAATGCTACGGAACTTCTAAAAACTCATCCCCATTTTCTTCCACAGCTGAAATGGATCATCATTGATGAAGTACAGGATTGCGATGAGCTGCAGTTTGAGTTAATCCGACAATTAAAGAAACCGGAAGTCGGGCTTTTTGCAGTGGGCGATCCCAATCAGGTGATCTACAGCTGGCGTGGAAGTATGTTCAATATTTTTTATAAATTCCGTGAATTGTATCACGCAGAAGAACTATCCCTTCCTGTAAATTACCGTTCTTCCCAAACGATCCTGGCAGTTTCCAGAAGATTTCAGGAATCCGGTGATTCTCTTACCGGCGTACAGGAAGAAGGAGAAAAAATCTCTGTCAAAAATCACTATGATCCTTTTCAGGAAGCAGAGTATCTGGCAGACAAGATTCGTTCTCTTCACGAAAGCGGTGTCCCCCTCACAGAAATCGCAGTATTTTACAGACTTCAGAGCCAGTCAGAGATCCTCTCAAAGGTTCTGGAAAAACATCAGATCCCATATGAAATCTCTCAGAAGAAAATCATTCAGGATATTCCGGTTCTTGCCTGGTTTCTTCATATACTGCGTTTTTTAAGCAATCATGAGGATCTTACCAGCGGAACTTATGTCCTTTGCGACAAAACTTTCGGGGAAGGATGGACCTCAAAAAAGGCCCGGACAGAGATTTTGAATTTTACACAAGGGAGCGTATTTCTCTCGAAATCCTTACTTTTCAATGTGAAGAAATGCTTTGAAACGGGGATGTGGATATTTATACTGCAGCAAAGAAAACACCCCAGCGTGAAGAGGAGTTTGCATTTTCCACTCATCCGGCTATTACTTCGTCTACCTGTATGAATGTAAAAGTTGGAAATAACAGGATCGTACCTGGGGATTATTCTACTTATAATGGTATCCGCATCGGATTTCTGAAACGCCATACATACAATGACTCATTCCTGGATTTTGCCAGAGAAAAGGGCTTTGACTGTAAGATCATATATTATGAGACACCAACAGAACTGACCAACGCACTGATCAATGATGAGGTAGATGCGTTGGTAAACAGTTATATCCGCATACCGGAAGATGAAAAGACCATTGAAAATTTCGGTGAAACTCCATATTACATTATGGCAAGAAAAGAAGATCAGGATCTGATCAGACAGCTGGATCAGGCTATTGATACCATGAATGTGGAAATGCCGAACTGGCGCACAGAATTATACACAAAATACTACGGTTCACAGGAATCCAATCAGGAATTTACAGCAGAAGAACAGGCACTTTTAAGTAAATTGCAGTCAGACAATACGGTTATCCGTGCAGTCATGAATCCGGATGCCAATCCATATTCCTGGTATGAAAACGGAAAAGCATGTGGCATTGCGGCAGATATTCTGGAAGCAACTGCAAAGGAACTTAATCTGAATTGCGAGATCGTTCCCGTTTCCACCCGGGAAGAGTATAAGAAAATGGTCGATTCCGGACAGGTGGATATCTGGATGGATATGAATGGCTATTATGAAGATGAGACCCAGAGTAAATATAAACTTACCAGCGCATATCTTACAACAACCATGTCCATTCTCCGTTCCCGAGGTGCCTCAGAAAAAATTGAAAAGCTGGTGACAGATAATGATAATATTGCTGAAAAAGAAATTATTTCCACTTTGTGGCCAACAGCAGAAGTAAGAGTTGTCAATTCCTTAAAGGAATGCAGAAAAAAGTATTAAACGGTGATGCAGATGGTGCACTTCTGATGTCCTATACGGCTCAGAAGCTGGCATGAACGGATATATACCAAAACCGGTAAGTATCAAGGATATCACAAGGACATTAAACGGAAATATCAATCAATTATAAGGTATAAGGTGAAAAATATGAGATCGACCGACAATTACAACCGAACAAAGGCCATGCAGGAGTATGCATCCGCTATTTTGCGGGAACTTCCCATGATCGATCGTGTAAAAAAACAACGAAGAACTGGATGGCGCAATTTACGAAATGCTGCAACTGCTTGGAAAATGCAGTGGTGCCGATCGAGTATATATTTTTGATAAAAAAGAAAAGAACCGAAAAGAATACTTCTGTCTTCAGTATGAATGGAAAAATGAGGACGACATATTAGAAAAAGAACAGTTATTTTCAGAAATCGCGGTAGAGGATATTCCACATTGGACAGACGAACTGAAAAAAGGATTGACGATCCAGATTACAGATCGTGAAGAACTTTCTCCTATGGAACAGGAATACAACCTGATGAAGAAACATCACACATATTCCTGCGTCCTCGCACCTATTTTCAGCAGAGACCATTTAAGCGGATTTATCGGAATGGATCATTTTTATAAAGGAATCTCAGAACTGTTTATTCATCAGCTTGCGTTCGTAGGTGCTCATCTGAATACAGCCACGGAAAATCTCCGTATGTTTACGCTTCTGGAAAAAAATCTTGAAAGCATGGAAAAAGAGCGTCAGATCCTGAATGTTCTCTGTGAGGACTGTACTTCTGTATACAAAGTCAATCTTATGGTTGATACTGCCGAAGTTGTAAAACTGGAACAGGGTGCCAATGCCCCGAAGATCCTGGAAAACAGAGAAAAAATCATGCTTTGCTACTCAAAAGAGCTGAAATATTATTATGATCATTTTGTCATAAAAGAATCTGCACCTGATTTTTTAGAGACATTTGCCTGCCAGAATCTGATAAATGAACTTAAAAATAAAGATAAGATCAGCCGCAGATACCAGTCCCGTGAAAATGCCAACAGGCATCAGTATTTTGAAATCAGAGCCACAAAGCTTCCTTCTTCAACAGATTTCCCGGTTCTGATCGCATTTCGCCATGTAGACGATATCATAAAGGAAGAGCGAAATCATCAGAGAGAACTGGAAGATTCTCTGGCAGAAGTGAAAATGAACAATGAGATTATATCTGCTATCAGTAAGATCTACTACATGATCTACCGGATCGATCTTCAGAATTTTTATTATGAGGAGATTACCGGCGGCAGTGACAATCACCGTTTTACCGGAATGAAAGGAAGTGCAGCTGTCCATATCACCAGCGAGAGCAGCGAAAAAGTCGCTCCCAAATACAGAACCATGGTAAAACAGTTTTATGACCTCTCTACTCTGAAAAAACGTCTGGAAAAAGAGGAGTCTATAGCAATTGATTACCTTGCCACAGATAACAACTGGCATCTTTCCAGGTTTATTGTCCAGTCAAGAACGGAAGATGGAACAGCCAGACAGGTTCTGCTTGTAATCCGAGCGCTTCCATTCCCGGAAGCAAAACAGATCCCGGTCATCGCATTGACTGCCAATGCCTATCTGGAAGATGCCCAGAACTGTAAAGAAGCAGGAATGAACGACCATATGTCCAAACCTGTACAGATAGAACAGATCATCCGGACTGTGGAGAAATGGATGAAATAACCGATATATCAGATGCCAAATGCGGACGCCCGCTTTACATACAGATCCTTCCATGGTAAAATTTCATGAGAAATAACCGAAACGGAAGGATCTGTATTATTATGAAAAATCTGGAAGAATTAATGACACAGGGAAGGATCAGAAGAGAATCCCGCAGAGATGAATTTGTACGAAAAAGTCTTCTTTCTGATGAATTTCTTGATCTTATTCAGAAAAACAAGAAACCGTTTGATCTTATGATGTCGTATTACCAGTGTGCGATCATGGAGATTGAGACAAAATTCCGTGTACTGGATCAGGAATATTCTCTGGAATACGACAAGAACCCCATCGAAGCCATCAAAAGCCGTGTGAAATCTCCGGAAAGTCTTGCCAAAAAGATCCGGCGCAAAAATATCCCCATGAGTCTTACCTCTATTGAAGAAAATATCAAAGACATCGCCGGTGTCCGGGTGATCTGTTCTTTCCCTGACGATATCTATGAACTGGAAGAAAGTTTTCTGAAACAGGATGATATCATTCTCATAGAAAGAAAAGATTATATCAAAAATCCCAAACCAAGCGGATACCGGAGTCTTCATCTGATCGTGCAGGTTCCGATTTTTCTGCAGAAAAACAAAAAATTCGTAAATGTGGAAGTGCAGTTCCGCACCATTGCCATGGATTTCTGGGCAAGTCTGGAACATAAGCTCCGCTATAAGAAAAATATTCCTGAAGACAAAGCCCATCTGTTACAGGAGGAACTTTATTCCTGTGCCATTCAGAGTGCGGAGCTTGACAACCGCATGCAGGAGATACGTAACCAGCTGCTTAACTGAGCTTCCAGCCTTCTGCTTTTTCGCGGATTTTTACAAATCATTCCCATGAAAAAGGCTGCCAGTGCAAGTGCTACAGATCCACATTTCAGAGCCAGAAGATGCAGGGAATTGGCAGGGATAAATCCCCATTCGATTTTTAGATGAATCTTTCTGCTGTCAGCAACTGCTTCGGAAAAAGCTTCCATGGAAGCACCACTTTGTCCAAAAGATTTCACAACGGAAAGTCCTCTTGCATATTCAAGAACAGCACCTGTCATATCACGGTTTGCCTTTGCTTCCACAGGAGTATTCTTTGCGCTGTAGGAGGAGATCACCAGAAGAAAACAGAAAGACACTGCTGCGGCACCAAGAGCGATCAGTGCTGTGGCAGGACTGAACACACACAGTGTGACAAACACCACAAGGAAATTCAGATAACCGCCGATAAAATTATCAATCATACGGATTCCCATGGTTTCCAGTGTTCCAAGGCCTGTTGTGATGGAACTTAAAATATTTCCGATATTCATCTGCTGAAAATATCCAAGAGAAACTCTTTTCAGTGCATCACCGATAGCCAGCCTGTCTCTGGCGATCAGTTCATAACTGATGGCCTCCTGAAATTTCGCTCTGAGATAATCAAAGAGAAATCGAAAGAAGATCAGCATCAGAATCAGCACAATACTGTATCCAATCCATTTCCTGTCAAAAATTCCATTTCCCCGTTGTGCCTCGATCAGCATGCCAACGGTATAGGCAGCTACCATAATGGGCATGGCTGCAAAAATATTGGAAAAGAATGAAAATACAAATCCGATATACAGTTTTTCTTTAAATTCCCCGCACCAGTTTATAATACGCCGGATGGTTTTAAACATAAGCGTTTTCCTCCTGCTTCCCAGAGTCCGTTTAAATAGGTAGCGCCAAGTGCTCTGTCATAGAGTCCATACCCGGGCATTGCAACTTCATCCCAGATCATGCGGCCGTGATCCGGACGAATTGGGCTCTGGAAATCAATATCATAGAGAGCTTTCATGATTTCATACATATCAAAGGATCCATCGCTGGAAAGATGTGCAGCTTCTTCAAAATCTGACGGAGAATTAAATTTCAGATTACGCACATGAGCAAAGTGGATTCTTCCTTTTAATGAGCGGATCATATCAGAAAGATCATTTTCTAGATTTGTTCCGTAAGAACCGGAACAGAAGGTAACTCCATTGTGTGGATTATCCACCATTTTCATCATGCGGAGAATGTTTTTCTTGTTAATGATGATTCGTGGAAGACCAAACACACTCCATGCCGGATCGTCCGGATGAATGGCCATATTGATGTCATATTTGTCGCAGACTGGCATGATGCGTTCGAGAAAATATTTTAGATTTGCAAAAAGCTTCTCATCATCAACATCTTTGTACATTTCAAAAAGTTCTTTGATATGTGCCATACGTTCCGGTTCCCATCCTGGCATGATAGATCCGTTTGTGTCGGAAGCAATTGAATGGAACATGTCTTCCGGATTTAATGCATCAACAGCAGCCTGAGTATAGGCAAGGACGGTAGAACCGTCAGGACGTTTTCTTGCAAGCTCCGTTCGCATCCAGTCGAAAACCGGCATGAAATTATAGCATACGAGATGAATATCTTCTTTTCCCATATTTTCAAGTGTTTCGATATAGTTGTTAATATAGAGGTCACGGTCTTTATTTCCGATTTTGATCGCATCGTGAACATTGACGCTTTCAATTCCGGATACATGCAGCCCGTTTGCTTCTACCTCTTCTTTCATTGCGTGGATACGTTCTCTGCTCCAGACTTCTCCCGGAGCCGTATCGTACAAGGTTGTGATCACTCCGGTTACTCCGGGAATCTGTCGAATTTGTTTTAAGGTTACCGTATCAAAACTTGAGCCATACCATCTCAATGTCATTTCCATAGTATTTAAGATCCTTTCTTTTTGTGAATGTTGTTTTTTGTTAATTTTATTATAAGAAAATATATGGAAAATACGATTGGCAGAATTGTTGTATACATTGCCAAAGTTGCGGTAAAATGATATGCTGATTTTATTGGATAGGAACGATATTTCGGTGGTTCGGAGGCGGAAGATGAGAAAGAAGTTAAACACCCAATTTAATACAAGGCAGTATATCCATACATTATATCCATGTACATAATGCATGGATGAGTATCGATCTAATCACAGGAATCATCAAAGAGAAATGAAACGGTACTTGTACCAGGAAAGGAATAAGGATGAATAGAGAGGAAGCAAGAAAAAAAGCGGAAGCGCTAGTTGCCAAAATGACGGTAGAAGAAAAAGCAGGGCAGCTGAAGTTTGATGCACCGTCAATTGAACGCCTTGGAATTCCCGCTTATAACTGGTGGAATGAGGCTCTTCACGGAGTGGCCCGGGCCGGAACTGCTACTGTTTTCCCGCAGGCGATCGCACTGGCTGCAATGTTTGATGATAAAAAACTAAAAGAAATTGCAGATGTAATCGCAGAAGAAGGAAGAGCAAAGTATCATGCATTTTCCAGGGAAGGGGACAGGGATATTTACAAAGGCCTTACGTTCTGGTCTCCCAATGTCAATATTTTCAGGGATCCTCGATGGGGAAGAGGACATGAAACTTATGGAGAGGATCCTTATCTGACTTCAAGACTTGGGGTCGCATTTGTAAAAGGACTTCAGGGCGATGGGGATACAATGAAGGCAGCAGCCTGTGCAAAGCATTTTGCAGTACATTCCGGACCAGAAGCACTCCGACACGAATTTGATGCGAAGGCTTCTCCAAAAGATTTGTATGAAACTTATCTTCCAGCTTTTGAAGCCCTTGTGAAGGAAGCGGACGTTGAAGCTGTAATGGGAGCTTATAACCGGACAAATGGCGAACCATGCTGTGGAAGTAAAACATTGCTGAAAGATATATTAAGAGATGACTGGGGATTCAAAGGACATGTTGTATCAGACTGCTGGGCAGTCCGGGATTTCCATTTGAACCACAAAGTGACGGAAGGGCCAAAAGAATCTGTAAAAATGGCGCTGGATGCGGGCTGTGACCTAAACTGCGGATGCACGTATGCTTATATAATGGCTGCGCTGAAGAAGGGACTGATCACGGAAGAGCAGATTACCAGATCCTGTGTCAGACTGTATACAACGCGGTTTCTATTAGGATTATTTGATGGAAGTGAATATGACAGTATTCCTTATGAAGTTGTGGAGTGTGAAGGACATAGAAAACTTGCGGTCACAGCGGCAGAGAAAGGAATCGTTCTTTTAAAGAATGATGGAATCCTTCCTTTAGATAAAAGCAGAATAAAGACAATTGGTGTAATAGGACCAAATGCAAACAGCAGAAGAGTGCTTTCTGGAAATTATCACGGAACTTCCTCACATTATGTAACTGTTTTGGATGGAATCCAAAAGGAAGCAGGAGAAACCTGCAGAGTTCTGTATTCAGAAGGCTGCCATCTGTATAAGGATAAGACCGAGCCTCTAGCATGGCCGGATGATCGGATCTCAGAAGCGATAATTACTGCAAAACACAGTGATCTTGTTGTTCTTGTGCTTGGCCTGGATGAAACCGTTGAGGGAGAAGAACCGGATGAGGGAAATGCAGGTCAGGCAGGAGACAAGGAATCTCTGGAGCTTCCTCTTTGTCAGCAGAAGCTTCTGGAAGCGGTTGCAACAGCTGGAAAACCAGTTGTCACCGTATTAATGTCAGGAAGTGCAATGGATCTTCGTTATGCAGATCAACATACAAATGCAGTTCTTGAAGCCTGGTATCCGGGTGCTGAAGGCGGAACAGCACTGGCAGACATATTATTTGGCAAGGTGTCCCCAAGCGGAAAGCTTCCAGTTACATTCTATTATGATACCGATGATCTTCCGGAGTTTACCGATTATTCCATGGAAAACAGAACTTACCGGTATATGAAGAAGGAAGCATTATATCCCTTCGGATTTGGGCTTACCTACGGAGATGTATTTGCAGAAGCTGCGGAATTTACTGAAAAGCCACAGAAACATAAGAATTTAAAATTAAAATGTACTGTAAAAAATGAAGGTCTGGCAGACACCGACGATGTAGTGCAGGTTTATATCAAGGACTGGAAATCAAAATATGCGGTAAGAAATTATCACCTCTGTGCATTCAAACGAGTACATCTGAATGCCGGAGAAAAAGAAACTTTTGAAATAGAAATTGATAAAGATGCATTGCAGATTGTGGATGAAGAAGGAAAAAGGTATATAGACAGTGATGAATTTTCTGTTTATATTGGAACTTCCCAGCCGGATCGCCGAAGTGAAAGGCTATTAAAAAGAAAGCCTTTAGAACTTCGATTCAATATAGAATGATCTGAGTCTTTGATAAAATAAGCCGAAAACAATTTTAATAAAATTTTCTCATCACAGTATCTTGAACCTCCTGCCCGGATATGTTAAACTTAATAAGTTTTAAAAATGCAACTAACTACTATCTGGCCATGTTTATACACAGATCTAAAAAGCAATTTTCACTGTGGCACAAACATGGTCAGATTTAAGATAAAACGGTGTTACACCGTATAGAATAGGAGATTTAGACAGAATGGCATTGAGTCCAATGATGCATTAGTGAAATTTCGGTATTGTTGAAAAACCGCATAAATACAGGCTTTATAAGAATTTTGGACTTGTGAGCATTTAACGATAAATGGTACTCAGTGGTAAGAAATATGCCTGAGTAGAAACAAGACTGTGGTCAAAATTATCGTCGGAAAACAACCTAAACATTTTTTTAAAAATTTGCATGGCATTGGAAAACGAA
>ERZ1034946.443-NODE-443-length-20970-cov-30.707817_pt1 | contig 20970 bp, 16 predicted proteins | sample MGYA00520591_ERZ1034946 | MGnify/ENA primary metagenome ERZ1034946 (study PRJEB33766, sample SAMN09781753) | gut metagenome | biome: gut microbiome | host: Homo sapiens | place: Madagascar | study: EMG produced TPA metagenomics assembly of the PRJNA485056 data...
CAGTTCCATCTTATCTCCCCAGGTCTCATCGAAGGTTCCGTCCAACACGCACGCCATCTCAGGGTTCTCATCGACCACTGCCTTGGCAATGGGTGCAGGTCCGTCCTTCACCCGGCGGTATTGCACGGCTGCACCGGTTCCCCGGAAAGTGAACTCCAGATAAGCTCCTTTTTCCCCGGCGCTCCATCCGTTGCGGAAAATATCCGTGATATCTCTCTGTGGTGTCATATCTTCTACAAAAACACTCTTCTGTGGTGTGGAATTAAAATACTGCATCCTGTCACAATGTTCATAGGCATTCTCTGTCAAAGGCTCCGGGAAGCATTCCTTCTGCTCCTTCGATTTATCGTGGATTACCTTTTCCAGGAAATTCGTGATCACAGATGCCATGAATTCATGCCCCAGATCATTGGGATGCAGAAAATCCGCAGTGATTTTCTCAGCCGGAAGTCTGCCCGCTACCACTGCCGGATAGATGCTGTTCTGTATACTGATACAGGGAAGATCATAATGTCGTCCTACCTGTGCATGATAATATGCCGCACTTTTTCCGGTATCATAATAGACATTATGGATCAGCACCATTGCCGGTGCGCTCGCACTACCATAGATCTGCCTCACCAGGCCTTCGTAGGTCTCGCAGAAATGCGGCGTACTGTGATCGTTCACGGAAAATTCTACAAATACCAGATCCGGCAGCCGCGGAAGCAGGTCTTCCTGTACTCTCGCCGCGCCGAACTGGGAATCGGTAGCTCCGATTCCGGCGTTCACATAATCAAATTCCGTATTGGGAAATACCTTTTTCAGCCAGCCAAACGTCCTTGCCGCATAACATTTTTCCGGATCCGTAGCGGAAAATCCCTGGGTAATGGAACCGCCGATAAATCCTACCGTAAGCCGCTCTCCTTTGGCTGCACGATTCATAAAACCTTTCAGTCTGGTCAGGTTGCCCCGGTTCAGGATTCCGGCTTCTTTATCAATGATGTTCCCCGCACTCTTGCGGTTCTCATAGATGCTGTTCTCCAGAGTGCAATAACGTTTCGCCTTGTTTTTCAGAGTCTTGCCGATCCGGAAGATTTCTTCCGGCCGGTATCCCCTGGATTCCAGATAATAAATACCACTGTAAAGTTTGATGGGAACGTCCGGATATTTATCCCCGATCATGGCTTCAAACATGATCATAATGTGACCGATCTTCTCCAGTGCTGCTTCCACGTGATTGTCCAATAGCAATAGGAACTCATCCTTTTTCAAATGACACACCATTTCCTGTCCTTTCAGGTGCTTTTGAATATGCGTCCCCAGATGGTACAGAAGGCTGTTTTTCACTTCCTCACTCATCTTCGCGGAAATCTCATCGTAATCCCGGATGCCCAGAAATACCTCTGCATACTGACTGTCCTGCCAGGGCAGAATCTGTTCCAGTTTTATCGAAAAGCTTTCCGTTGTCTCCATTCCGGCAATGTCCGGTTCCGGCTTTTCTGTATCCTTTTCCCGCTCCCTGACATTCCCTGCATATTCATACTCCCACAGCACACAGTCGGAATTGTCCTCGGTAATCTTCCTCCTGATACGTTCTTCTGCCAGTTCTCTTTCCAGTTCTTCGATTTTGGCATATAATTCCTCTTTTTCCATCATACGCTGTCTCCATCACTTAAAAAGGACCCGCTCATCGCGGGTCCCTCGATTCTATCTTCTGCCTTCTTCTGTATCGCTTGTTGTGACCACGCTGTGTTCTTTGATATAGTCAACCACTTCATCGATGGTCGTAAACGCCAGCCCTACGTAGCTGTCTGCTGCGCCATAGTAAATGGCGATCCTTCCGCTCTCGGAATCATGAATGGTAGCGCAGGGGAAGCATACATTCGGTACGAATCCTCTCTCCTCATACCACTCTTCCGGTGTCAGCAGGAAGTTCTCACAACGATATTTTACGATGGACGGGTTGTCAATATCCAGGATCGCTCCACCGATGGAATAGACATAACCATTACAGGTTCCGCTCACACCATGATAGAACAATAGCCACCCTTCGGAAGTCTCAATGGGAGCTGCACCGCCACCGATCTTCAAGGACTCCCACCATTCGGAAGACTTTCCCATCACATGTCTGTGTTTGCCCCAAAATACCATATCGGGGCTCTCACTGACGTAAATATCACCGAAGGGCGTATGTCCGCTGTCGGAAGGACGGGACAGCATCATGAAATTACCGTGTACTTTTCTGGGGAACAGTACGGCGTTACGGTTAAAGGGGAGGAACGGATTTTCAATTCTTACAAAAGTCTTAAAATCTGTCGTTTTAGCAATACCGATGGCTGCACCGTAAAAATCCTGACACCAGATGATGTAATAGGTATCTTCTACCTTCACCAGTCTGGGATCGTAAGCGTAGATCGGCATAAAGGGCTTGCCTTCTTCATCTACGAACTGAATCTTATCTTTATCAAAATCCCAATGAATTGCATCTTTGCTGCGTCCCATGTAGATATAAGGAATACCGTTGACCTGTTCCCCACGGAACACGCCGATGAATTCATCACCGTAAGGCATTACGGCACTGTTGAAGATTCTGGCTACTCCTTCTACGGGATTTCTGCCAATGATAGGGTTCTCACTATATCTCCATACCGGAGCACCGGTATGTCCTTCGGGTTTATCCTGCCAGGGTACATTAGGTACTGCAGGGCTGATCATCTTAACCTTGCTCATTCAGGTTACCTCATTTCTGTATTATTTATCTTGCTTCCTGTTTTAAGAACTCTTCATTTTTGTGAATGAGTTCACATCTCTGTGCCACACATTCCACGCTTCTTCCGGGATCGGAAGGGGTGTTGAATACATAATCCACAAGCTTATCTATGGTAGTAGTTGCCACATGCATGCGAGTATCGCTGGATGCGTAGTAGATAAAGACTTCCCCCTTCTCATTCGCGATAGCACCGTTGGTAAATACTACGTTTGAAACATCTCCCACTCTCTCTTCCCCTCTGGGACCGATCAGCAGACCCGAAGGCTCTGCGATCACTTTTGCCGGATCTTTTAAGTCCGTGGCAAAGGCATAAATGACGTAACGTAAACCGGCTGCGGTATTACGTACTCCATGTGCGATATGTATCCAACCTCTGTCTGTTTTGATGGGGGTAGCGCCCGCACCGTTTTTGGCCTCGGTAATGGTGTGATATTTACGCAGACTGGTCATGCGCTCTTCGTCGATCACTGCATGAGTGATATCGTCACACAGTCCGAAACCGATTCCTCCGCCACTTCCGGTCTCGATGAAATCATCCATCGGTCTGGTGTAGAAGGCATATTTGCCATCCACGAATTCCGGATGCAGCACTACATTTCTCTGTTGGGGAGAACGAAGGGTCTTTAAATTCTCCAGTCTCTCCCAGTGCTTTAAGTCTTTGGTTCTTACAATGCCTGCAGCCGCTACTGCTGCGGACAGATCATTTACGGAGGTATCCTTGCTTTCGGAACAGAACACACCATAGATGTAACCATCTTCATGTTTGGTGAGACGCATGTCATAGACATTGGTCTCTTCCGGGCAGGTGTCATCTAACAGAATGGGATAATCCCAGAAACGGAAACCATCGACACCGTTGTCACTCTCTGCCACACCGAAGAAAGACTTTCTGTCGTTGCCTTCGATACGGGCTACCAGATAATACTTACCGTTTAATTCAATCGCACCGGAATTCATGACCGCATTGATTCCCAGGCGCTCCATGAAATAGGGGTTGGTCTTGGGATTGAGATCATATCTCCAGGTCAGGGGAATATGTTCTCTGGTCAGAACCGGATATTCATAACGGTCATAAATACCGTTGTAGAAATCAGACTTTACATTTTTCCGGGAAAGCAGCTTCTCCTGCTTCTCTTTTTCTATGTAATAACGCTCTAACATATTAGGTATCCTCTCTTAAAATAAATCAATTATTCTGGAATACGTTTCATGACCTCCTGGAGGTCTCCCGTTACAGTTTTATTCGGGAATACGCTTCATGACCTCCATGCACATCCTGCCGTTATGGTAAGGGCATTTCCAAGGCTCCACAATGGGGCGGTCAGGATAGGGATTTCCTTCCGGATCCACTTCCCAGAACCATTCGGAACCGGGTCTCTTATCGATCACATGATCTCTGATAAATGCCCATTCCTTCTCTGCGGCTTCCAGATATTCCGGTTTCTCCGGCTCTTTCTCATAGCCGTTCAGGAATCCGATCACGGTCTCCGCCTGTACCCACCATACTCTGTGTACATTCACGACACCTCTGTCACATTCATTGGCCAGAGAGTGTCCGTCGAATGCCACCTTATAGACCTGCGCAGTCAGGTCTTTGGTGATGGCATACATCTTCTGAGTCAGTTCCGGATCATCCAGTACCTTACAGCCTCTGTCGATCAGCCAGGCAGTCTCGATGTCGTGGCCGTAGGAATGCAGATCCAGAATCGTATTGTAATGCTTATCGAAAAATACTTCCTGTCTGTGGAGCTTGGGATTGTAAACCTTCTCAGCGAAGACATCCATGATACACTGCAGGCGTCTATGCACCTTTTCATCGCCGGATACCCGGTACAGTTCCGTGTAGGCTTCGAAGACATGAAGCAATGTGTTCATGGTCTTGTCAGCCAAGACGCCGTTCTCGGATAATTTTTCATTGGATTCCGGCTTGAAATCTCTGGTAAATGCTTCCAGATATCCCACCTCGTCCATACAGGTAGTTTCAATCAGTTCAAACAGTTTTTTTGCCAGTTCCAGCGCTTCTGTGTCACCACTCGCCTCATAATAGGAGGACAGTGCATAAATGCAGAACGCCTGATTGTACGTATGCTTTGTGGTATCCTTCGGTGTCCCGTCATAATTTAAGGACCAGTAGATTCCTCCGTATTCTTTGTCCAGGCAATGATCTTTCAGGAAAGCGTATCCGTGCTTTGCCTCATCAAGCAGACTTTCGTCTTTTAGCAGTGTATACGCATTGGCGAAGAACCAGGTGATTCTGCTGTTCAGGATACAGCCTTTTTCTGCTTTTTTATCCAGCTTCAGATCATAATCCAGGTAGCCGTAATAACCACCGAATTCGTCATCTCTCATGCCTTTCCAGAAGGGAATGATCCCTTCTGTCAGGTGGTTTTTAATTTCTTCCCGCATTTTCATTGTTTCTGTGTTCATCATGTTCCGCACTCTCCTTTGTATTAACCCTTGACAGCACCGGAAGTGATTCCACTGTAGATCTGTTTCTGACAGAGCAGGAATACGATCAGGGCAGGCAGCAGAGACATCAGTACACCTGCACAGATCAGATTGTATTTGCTTCCAAGAGGTCCGGTGAAAGTATACAGGGAGGTTGCAACCACACCGAGAGTCCTCTTGTCCTGCAGATACAGACTGGCGCAATAATACTCGTTATATACGCCTACTCCCTTAAGCACCATCGAAGTCACGATAGCGGGTTTCAGAAGCGGAAGAATGATCTTCCAGTAAATGGTAAAGTAGGAGGCTCCGTCGATAAATGCGGATTCATCCAACGATACCGAAATATTTTCCATGAACTGGATAAAGATGTAGATGGAGATAACATCCGTACCCATACTCATAATGATGTAACCATACAGATGATTGATGAATCCAAGGTTACTCATGATCTGGTATACAGAGACCTGCATGGCAATTCCGGGAAGGAGGGTTGCGAACAGGAACAGGCTGCGGATCAGGCCGTTGCCGGGGAACTTGAATCGGTTCAGTACATAAGCAAGCTGTGTTCCTACCAGGACGGATCCTAACAGTACAAATACCAGAATGATCGCTGAATTCAGATATGCTCTGCCCATGTTGGCGCGGTTAAAAGCGTCAATAAAGTTCTGGAAATTCAGCCAGCTTTCCGGCAGGGTCATTACATTGGTACTCTGGTACTCTGCATCGGTCTTGAACGCCGTGATGACGCAGGATACGATGGGCAAAAGTGCCACGAAGGAGAAGAATACCAGACTAAAATACTTAATAACGATCCAGATGACAGCGCCTGCGCTGTAATGTTTGCGGTTGGTTTTCATCTTTGCCATCTTACACTGCCTCCTTCTTCCATCTTCTCTCTCTTCTGAGACGTTTTCTTCTGGTATATTCTTCATTGTCCGCATCGGAGCTTCTAAATACCAGTTTGAAGAAAAGCTTTTGTAAAATTGTTGCTGCAAAAATGATCAGTAACAGTACCACCGCCATAGCAGACGCCAGACCTACCTGCTGGTTGGTATGTGCGATCTTGTCCATCAATACGAAGTAGGTTGCGGTTCCGCCGCCACCCTTGGTGATAACGTAGGGAGGATCGAAAGCACTCAGGGAACCTGTGATAGACAGGATCACGTTCAGCGTAACGATGGTCTTAATGCTGGGTAAAATAATATGTATAAACTGTTGGAATTTATTGGCACCGTCCAGCTCTGCTGCCTCGTACATCTCGGAGTCCACGGACATGATGGCACCGATGAAGAGTACCATGTTGTTGCCGTAATAACGCCATACCGAGGAAGCCACCAAAGAGATATTGTTAACGCTCTTGTCCTTCAGCCAGAACGGAAGACTTTCTAAGTTAAATCCACACCACTGTAATACCGTATCGAATACAAATCCTCTGGTGTAGAAGAATTTGAAGATAAATCCAATGGCAATACCACTGATCAGATAAGGGAAGAACATGAATCCCTTGAACATATTGCCAAACTTGGTCTTAAAGCTAAGGATCGTTGCAAGGTACAATGCAAGTGCCAGCTGCACCATTGCACCGGCCATGTAATAAAGGCTCAGTTTCAATGCACTGAAACATTCATCTTTTTTAAATACGTCGATGTAGTTGTCAAATCCCACAAACACTCTTTTGTCCACGGGGGTAGCATATTTCATTTTATAAAAACTGAATTTTACCATCTCTCCAAAGGGAAGATAGGTGAACACGAACAGCAAAAGCAGGGGAATGATCATGAAGGACAGTATGACGATGGTCTGTTGTCCGTTCCTGCTCTTTACCCATTTTTTCATGCTGAAGGGTTTTTTTGTTTTCTTCATTGTCTCTGCACTCATCGAAATACCTCCATACCCTTCTCTCTTAGATAAGAGGGAACCGGATAAAAGGTTCCCTCTTACTTCAGAAGATTAAGTTAGCCGCTTAATGTTTACTGCTTGATGAAATTACTGGATCTCTACACCACAGCTCTCCTGTGCGGAAGTCCACTCTGCATTCCACTCGTCGATGATCTCATCATAAGTCTTGGAGCCATCTGCTGCACACTCAACCAGTTCCTGCAGCTTGGTCTCACCGTTGTTGTTGATGTTAAGACCGGACTCAGCATTCAGCTCGTTTAACAGATCCTCTTCGCCTTCGATCGCAGGATCATCCACTACAAAGTCGATACCCTTGAATGCTGCATAGAAGTCCGGTAATCTGGTATCCTTGATAGCAACGGGAAGTCCGCCGCAGTCATAGGAGAAGCCGGATTCTTCTGCCATGAACTTAACGAAGCACAGAGCTGCTGCCTGATTGTCTTCGGTGGTGCCGGCATTGATACCAAAGCTGTAGTCAGGGCCTACGGAAGCTGCCTGCTTACCACTGGTCAGGGTAATAGGGAACGGCATATAAGCGATATCATCGCCGTGATCGCCGGCTTCCTTCATCTGAGGAACTGCCCAGGAACCAAGAACCATGCATGCGATCTGACCATTGTTGATCATACCCTTACAGCCTTCCCAGTCGGTGGTTGAGTAGTCTTCCTCGGTAAGACCTTCCGCAACTGCATCGTACATTACCTTGTATACGTTGTAAGCGCCTGTTCCGTCGCCGGGATCAGCAAAAGGATTGGCTGTGTGCAGTAACTTCTGGTTCATATAAGTGCTGTCTCCGGTAGCACTGCCGCTGATAGCGGGATCCCACTGGCCGCCCATTGCCCAGCCAGCTGCGTAGTTGGTGTACAGAGGAATGATGGAGCTGTCATACTCTTTGATCTGCTTTAATGCTGCGATGAAATCTTCGGGAGTCTTAGGCATCTCAGTGATTCCTGCTGCTTCGAATACTGCCTTGTTATATACGATACCACCGCTAACACCTGCGGTGTAAGGAACACCGTATACAGTGCCTTCGTACATCTGGTTGTAGTAGTTCAGCTGTCCGTCCATCTCGGTAGTAGTTCCAAGAGGAAGGAAGTATGTGCTTAAGTCAGCCTTGTCAACTGCAGGGATCATCATAACATCGCCCCAGTCGCCGCCCTGCAGACGAAGCAATGTGTCACTTGCGTAATCGGTGATACCTTCTACATCCACGGTGATGTTGGGATACAGCTCGTTGAACGCATCAATGTAAGTCTGGAAAGGAACTGCTGCGCCGTCCTCCAACAAGTCGGTACGGTTGGTCAGAACCTTAATGGTTGTAGTAATGTCTGTGTAATCCTCACCCAAAGTAATGTCTGCGTAATTCAGACCGGTTACCTCTGCCTCTGCGGTTCCTGCTTCAGTAGAAGCTTCTGCGGTTGCAGGGGTGGTACTTGCACTGCTTTCAGCAGCACCGTTGTCTGTGCTTCCACATGCTACCATAGACAATGCCATGACAGATGCTGTGGAAAGAGCTAAGAACTTTTTCATCTTCATAAGAAATCCTCCTTGTTTTCCGAAGGAAAATCCGAGTCCTCTGACGAGGAGAGGATTTATCCTCCTTGTTTTTTGTTACATTTGATAGCGTTTACTGTTTTGTAACTTAATTTAATTATACATAATTATGCTAATTAATCATCAATCTTTCTTGTTTTTAATCTCGCTTTCTTGCTATTTTCGTTATTATCTTCTATTTTTACAAGTTTTCAATTATGTTTTTGTACATATTGCACTATTCAGTTATTGTTTTTCACTTAAATTAGCTTATTTATTTAACTAATTTTGTTTTTTCTTCTTTCTTTGTCGTTGAAAGAGATTAAATAATGGTTTATAATGTGTTTAAGCTAAATTAATTTATGGTGACAAGCTTCAGGAGGGTCTTTATGAACATAGCCACAACTTTTCTCAATGCATTAAAGCGGACTTCCTCCGGCGTGGAGGGTCAACGTTCTCCCGAAATTCTCCTTGGTCAGCTCTATAATGTATCACTGGAAGATAAGGGGTTCTTACTTCCGCTGGCTGGCGGCGAATTCTGCCTCTCCGATCCCTTTTATTATGAATGGAACCCGTTCCCCTCTTATCTGCTGCTCTACACCTTAGAGGGCAGCGCAGCACTTTCCACCCAGGGCAGCGAAGTGGTGCTGGATCATGAGCATCTGCTGTTTCTGGATTGCAGTCAGGGCTTTTCCCTGCGCCTGCTGCAGGGAAGATGGCGCTTTCAGATGTTTTTCTTAAGTGGGCGGGAACTTTCTTCTTATTATAGCATATTTCAGGTTCATTTTTTCTGTTGTTATCCAATTTCCATCGGTTCCTGCGTCTCCCAGCGGATGCAGCAGCTGACGAAATTCCCCTTTACCCCGGCTCCCACAGAGCAGATGCAGCTTCACCGGGAGCTGACCGATATGTTCACGGAGTTGGTACTGTCTGCCCTGTCCGTCTCCCGGGATGCCAGACCCATCCCCGCCTATCTGCTGTCCATGAAAGCGGATTTCGAGGAAAACTATATGGAAAGCCACTCTCTGGAATACTTTGAGCAGACTCTTGGTGTCAGCCGCTACCGCCTGTGCCGGGAATTCTCCGCCACCTTCCATGTCTCCCCGCTTCAGTATCTTCAGGAGAAAAAAATAGAAGCAGCCAAATCGCTGCTCCTGTCTACAGAGGATCCGATCCACGAGGTGGGCTCCGCGGTAGGCATTGACAATGCCAATCACTTCATCCACCTGTTTAAAAAGCATACCGGTGTCACACCCTTCGTCTACCGGCAGAATGCACCGCAGTCTATACGTGAGACGCGCTGTCCTTCAGTACCAGGCGGCCTTCCACCACGGTAACTCCGGGCTTGTAGTTGTCACTGGTGATCTTCTTGATCATATTATGAATGGCTCTTCTGGCCATCTCTCCCATATCTACTTCATACGTAGTAATGCGGATGTCGCTGAGACCGGGATACAGGTAGTTATCAAAACCTACCACGGAAATATCCTCCGGCACACGGTATCCGTTCTCTCTCAGCTTCTTGATGAGTAAGCTGGCGGTCAGATCGCAGTTGCACACGAAGGCCGTGGGCATATCCTTGGGAATCTGCAGCATGTTCACGGTATCGATCTTGCCGGTCTCAATATGACGGTCATCCAGCACCCATTCTCTCTTTTGTTCCAGCCCCAGTTCCAGCAATGCTTTCTGGTAACCGAAATAACGATCCGTGATACTCTCGGTGGCAAGCAGCGTTCCCACATAAGCAATCCTGCGGTGTCCCATCCGGTACAGATAATAGGTCAGTTCATAGGTGCCGTAATAACTGTTGGAAATAACAGAGTCACTGGCTTCCCTTCCGTTATAATAATCCAGATAGATCACAGGAATCCCTGCCTCTGTATTCAGATGCTGCAGATAATCGTCCAGCATCTTACCGATGACGATAATGCCGTCCACCTTGCGCTCCTGCACCAGCTTCGGCATTCTGCTGCTCTCTTCCTCCACCGATCCAATGACTTCCAGCATGGTAAAACATTCCTTGGCTGTCGCTCTGGTGGCTACCGACTGATACATCTGCCAGTAGAAGGATTCATACTTATCCAGGAATCTCTCAGAGATCAGGATCCCGATATTGTAGCTTTTCTGATTCTGGCTCTTTCTTGCTGCAGATGGCTGCTGGTAGCCCAGTTCCTCCGCAATACTGCGGATCTTCTCCCGGACTTCCTCGCTGACACCCTTTTGTCCGGACAATGCCTTGGACACAGTCACCGTGCTGACGCCGACTCTTTCTGCGATATCTGCCAATTTTACTGCTTTTGCCATAATTTCGTACTCCTTATCGCTGTTTTTTATACATTTCCCGATAAATGTTCAATTTTTCTTTCATATTAGATTTCTTAAAATCGTTTGTCAAGGCATGTCACTGCCTTAATTTTATACCTCGGTCAGGTGGATCAGCCTGCTGCGATAGTCCCCCCACAAAGGTGCCACCAATAATCCCGCCTGCATCAGCACATCACCGCCAAAGACTTCCCCTGTCTCCTCGATACGGTACTGCTTCTCCGGTGCCAGTCCTTTCAGACGTACTCTTCTGCTGTGGAAGTTGGGCCGGGAAAGTACCTGTACATAGGTTACCAGTGCCTCTGTCCGATCCTTGGAGGCTACCATGTAACAGTCGTAGTTTCCATTTTCCAGGAAAGAGGCGATCCGGTAATAGTCCCCTCTGCGGATCAGATCGTTGTATTTGTGGTACATGGCGGTCTGTGCGAGAATCTGCTGTCTGTCCTCCTCCGGGATCTTCGTGATATCCAGTTCGTAGCCAAAGGTGCCTGCCAGCGCCACATGCCCTCTGGTCTCGAAAGGTGTCACTCTGCCCACCGTATGATTCGGGCAGTCCGACACATGGGCGCCCATGGTGGACAGCGGATACAATAACATTGTTCCTTCCTGGATCTTCAACCGCTCGATGGCATCCATATCATCGGAGCACCAGATCTGCGGACTGTAATACAACATACCTGGGTCGAATCTCGCTCCGCCACCGGAACAGTTCTCCAGAAGCAGATGAGGGAATTCCGCAAGCAGTCTCTCCTGCAGTTCATAGACTCCCAGCACATATCTGTGATACAGTTCACCCTGACGGTCTGCGGGCAGTTCCACGCTTCCCAGATCCGACAGCTGACGGTTCATATCCCATTTCACATATTCGATATTGGCGCTGTGCAGAACCGCCGCCACGCTTTCAAAGGCATGGTCTCTGACTTCCTTCCGGGACAGATCCAGAACATACTGGTTCCGGCATAAACTGCCTGCCCGTCCCGGAATGGCGATGGCCCAATCGGGATGCTCTCTGTACAGATCCGAATCCGGGGAGATCATCTCCGGTTCGAACCAGATACCGAACTTCAGGCCCAGTGCATTGACCTGATCTACCAGAGGCTTCAGGCCTCCCGGAAGCTTCTGTTCGTTGACCTTCCAGTCACCCAGACTGGTACTGTCATCGTTGCGGTGTCCGAACCAGCCGTCATCCATGACCAGCATCTCGATGCCAAGCTCTGATGCCTGCTCTGCGATCTTCAATAATTTTTCGGTGTTAAAATCAAAATAGGTAGCTTCCCAGTTGTTGATCAGGATCGGTCTCTTCTTATCACGGTATTCTCCGCGGATCAGATGATTGCGGTACATATCGTGGTAATGGCGGGTCATGCCTCCCAGACCTTCCGCAGAATAGGTCATAACGACTTCCGGAGCCGCAAAGCTCTCTCCCTGCTCCAGCTTCCAGACAAAATTCTCCGGATGGATTCCCATGACCATGCGGATGGAATCGAACTGGGAAAGCTCCGCCTGTGCCAGAAAGTTGCCGGAATAGACAAAATGCATACCGTAAACATCCCCGGCATCCTGTGTTGCGCCCGCGGAAAGCAGTGCGATAAACGGATGCTCCTGATGGGAGGATTCTCCCCGCACGGAGCCAACACTCTGTTTGCCGTGCATCAGACTTCGTCTCTCCATCTGGCGCTCTCTCCCCCAGGATCCGTGCAGCGTAAGAATGTCATACTTTTCATCCGTGCAGTCCAGATCCAGGCAGGCAGACATAACTTTTGTCACATAAATAGGCTGCCCTGCCGTATTTTTCAGGATCACACTGCGGGTGATCACATCTTCTTTTTCAAAAGTCGTATACAGCAGATCTGCGGCAAGACCGATGACCGGATCCGCCAGATGCAGGATCAGGGTGTCGCAGTCCTCATCCCCCGGGAAGGTGGAGGGCAGTCCGGGCAGCGTGGGCTTCTTTTTTACGATCTCGTGGGAGACATACTGTAGCTGCACTCCCACATGTCCCTGTGCCGTGCGTACGGAAATAGCGCTTTCTCTGTAATCTCCCAGGCCGTTTCCCGGATATTCCATGGGGAAAGTATCCAGGAAGGAGACCCTCTCTCTGTTATTCTGAGAGGGAACAAAAGGTGCTTCCCCGGTGCGCATCAGATATACCGGTGCCGGTGTGCCTTCGGTATACTGCAATTTTCCACCATAATATACATGTCCCACAAAATTCTCCCGATCCACGACCGCCAGCAGATAACTGCTGTGTTCCGTGTCCAGCCAGAAGGTTCTGTCCTGTTCTATATATCTGATTGCCATAATTTACCTCTTTTCTTAAAAAAATTTTCCTGTGCTTTCTCCCAGCGTCCGTCACAACTGCAAAAAGACAAAGGGATCTTCTGCCCCGGTCTTTAAAAACTGCATCAGCATCAGCCCGCAGCGCATGGACACCCGTTCTTCTCTGAGAATCCGGAGCGCTTCCTGTCGGTCCGCCAAAATCACCTGAATATCCTCGGTGTTCTCCATCTGCTGTCCCACATTTTCCGTAACCGTTCCGAAAATCAGGCTGCCGCTTTCATCCGTCAGTCCCTGTGCCAGAAAAAAGCCTCTGCGAAATGCCGGTTCCCCACCTTCGTAAACCTTCATTTTCCAGCCGGTCTCCTCGATCATTTCCCGACAGGCGGCTTCCGAAGCAGTCTCCCCCGGTTCAATCAGTCCCGCCGGAAGTTCATACAGACAGTCATTCACAGGATACCGGTATTGCCGTACCAGCACCAGCCGTTCCCCGTCCGCGGTCACCGCATAGACCGCCATGCCTTCGGGACGCATGCTGTGGGTCTTGTGCTTGATGTTATTTTCATCGTTTCGAGAAGCAAAATAATAGTGAAACGGTGTACCGTCCCGTCCCAACGCATCAATGTGATACAGGTTTAAAAACGGATTGTCCGTCTGTTTTTCGATTCCCCGATAATGCTTTCTGTCATTTTCCACCATTTAATACCTCTTCCAGTAATGCTGCCGCCAGTTCCGGATTCTTCATGCCGTCCGCCAGCCCCACGGCTGCGGTTTCCTGATACCAGCCGGTCTTTTTCACCCATTCGTTGTTCTCAAGCCGTATTCCCACCACGATTGTCTCTCCCGTCATGGTATCTCTCACCGTGATCTGCTGCTCCTCGTATTCTGCCAGCAGATCCTCCGGCAGATAATCCCGCAGATCCACCAGATAATCCGTTCCACCCATAAGCTTCAGAAATTCTTCATCTGAAAAAAACACATCCACCGACCGGGTCATGAACAATACCTGGATCGTGCTGAGATTGGTGGAATCCACATCGGAGTCCGAATTCGGATCGATCCAGATCGTATAGTTTAAATTTACCACATCCCGTTTGGAGGTCACTCCATGCTCCCGCAGGAAATCCATGAAATAATCGGAACTGGTGGCCTCAATGTGCTCCCCGTCCGTATTCACCGCCATCACTCCCATGACGAAACTTGTCTTGGTGGCAAAATGCACGATCAGGAAGATCAGAATGACGATTCCCGTTGTCACGCCTATGGTAACCCACAGATAATAGTCTATAAAATACTGCCATTTTTCAGAAGGAGACAGTTGTTTCCATTGTTCTTTCTGCCGGATACGGTCTTCCTTTTCCAAATTGCTGTCTCCCTTCTGTTTCTCAAATCTTCCATCTGATAACATCCTGCTTTTAGTACTATATCAATCTTTAGTATATCAAACTAATTTAATCTTGTATAGCAGACTATTTAATATATTTTAGGTTTAATTTTGTTAAAAATAAACAGAAAAGCCCTGCCATGCACTTAAATTAACATGACAGAGCTTTGTCTTTTCTATTTGTTCGATCAGATAAAAAGGGTAAATGCTTTAGCGGTCCATCTCCGCAATACGTCCGGTAGACTTATGTTCCTTGATGATGCCCTGAATCTCCTTCAGGTCAGTACACAACAGATCGCCGGGGATGGTATTCTTCAGGGCACTGATGGCATTACCGTATTCCAGTGCTCTCTGGTACTCGCCGGGATGTGCCAGTAGTCCGTACAGGACACCTGAGATATAAGCGTCACCGCTTCCGATACGGTCTACGACTTCGATATCGGTGTAAGGTGCTTCCTCGTAATAAGTATCATCCTTCGCACTGTAAATGATAGATCCGAAGGTATGACGCTTCGGGCTATGTACAATACGCTGTGTGGAAGCCACGATGGAGATCGGATATTCTTCCGTGAAACTCTTCATAATGCTCTTGGCATCGCCTTCCTTCAGGAAGGTCAGACGTGCGGTATCTTCGGAACAGAAGAAAATATCCACATACGGCAGGATGGATTCGATGCATTCCTTGGCCTCGGCACCGGTCCACAGGTTGCCGCGGAAGTTCACATCGAAGGAGATAATGGCTCCCTGTGCCTTGAAACGCTTGATCATCTCAATGGCGGTTGCTCTCAGTTCAGGGCTCAGTGCCAGTGTAATGCCGCTGGTGTGGAAGCAGCGGGTATCGCTGTAAATCTTGTCATCATAGTCATCAACGGTCAGCTTGTTGATAGAAGTATTCTTACGGTCATATACAATACGGGGTTTTCTGGGATATGCGCCGTTCTCATAGTAATACACACCCAGTCTGGCATCCTTGTCATCATCGTATACCAGATAGTCATCACTGACGCCGCAGAGACGTACACGGTTCTTAATATATACGCCAAGGTCATTGGCCGGCAGCTTGGAGATGATACCGCAGCGAAGTCCCAGCATTGCCGCACCGGTGATGGCATTCAGTTCTGCGCCTCCGGCCTGTTTACTGAAACTGTCGCCTCTGGTGATACGCTCGTTGTCGGGCGGTGATAATCTCAGCATGATCTCTCCGAGGGAGAGCAGGTCAAATTCCTTTTTCTCAGTCAGTTCCATAATATAAACTCCCATCTGTATCTATTGATAATAGTTTCAGCGTTACCGTACAATTCTGTCATGCTCCGCGAAATTCTGCCGTTGTGTCGCCAGATATCGCTGCAACTCTAACAAGTACCGTTTTAACCGGTCGCTGTAATTTAACTATAACACACTTGTCATGCGTCGGTAAAGGCACTGGACATTAATTAAAAAATTAACGAAAAGCTTTGCTTCAATCAATTCCTCCCAGGTAATCGAAGTACTCATCCTCACTGGCAAATAAAATATATTTATCATCCACATATCCCATATATCCGCCGGCTGTTACATATCCTTTCATAAAAATACCTCCTTATCAGAATCCGTTTGTTCCTTGTTCTGATAAGAAGGTATCATTTTTATAGTCCCATAAAAATCTCTTGATTTTTCTGTCACGGATGTGGTTGTCATTCCGACACGGATCGGTATCTCTTACTCATGACCATATTTTATGCTTCCGTATCCAGTAGCAGTTCCTTCATTTCTTCCAGCAATTCCTCTGTTTTTCCCATCAGAAGTTCCGCATCTGTTTCCACGAGCCCGGTCTTTTTATACCTATAAGTAAAGAACGGATTCCCATAGGCGGTAAAGCTTAAGTTATCTCCCTGCTTTTTCAAAAATGCCGGGATTTTCCGGGGATCAATCTTCGCATCCGGGCGGAAATTAAACGTGATCCGACCGTTCTTCCCCTTAATCTCCGTCATATCCAGGGCATGTGCCGCCATGCGGATCAGCGCGATCCTAAGCAGATTGTCCACTGCTTTGGGAATATTGCCAAAACGATCCAGCAGCTCATCCTTCATCTCATCGCGTTCTTTCTCAGTCTCGATTCCGGCGATACGTTTGTAAATATCCAGCTTCTGTGTCTCGTTTACGATATAATCCGCCGGAATATACGCATCCACATCCAGGTCAATTACCGTAGTGAAATCAACCGCAATAGGAATTCCTTTCAGATTCTGCACAGCTTCGTTCAGCATCTTGCAATACAGGTCATATCCTACCGCTTCCATGTGGCCGTGCTGGCTCATTCCAAGCAGATTGCCGGCGCCGCGGATCTCCAGATCACGCATGGCGATCTTAAATCCGCTGCCCAGATCTGTGAATTCCTTAATCGCTGCCAGTCGCTTCTCTGCCACCTCTTTCAACATCTTGTCTCTCTTATACATCAGGAACGCATAGGCATTCCGGTTGGAACGTCCGACACGCCCCCTGAGCTGATACAGCTGGGACAGCCCCAGATTGTCCGAATCGTGGATGATCATGGTATTTACATTGGAAATATCCAGACCGGTCTCTATGATCGTAGTGGAGACCAGTACATCGATTTCTCCGTTGATAAAATCGAACATGATCCGTTCCAGTTCATGCTCTTTCATCTGGCCGTGTGCATACGCCACATTCGCTTCCGGTACCAGCTTCGCGATCTGTGCCGCCACGTCGGCAATGTTGTTTACCCGGTTATAGACATAATAGACCTGCCCGCCTCTCGCCATCTCTCTGACGATAGCTTCCCGTACCAGTTCCTCATTGTATTCGCAGACAAATGTCTGAATCGGCAGTCTGTCATTGGGCGCCTCTTCCAGTACACTCATATCCCGGATGCCGATGAGGCTCATGTGCAGGGTTCTCGGAATCGGAGTTGCCGTCAGTGTCAGCACATCTACATTTTCTTTCAATTTCTTGATTTTTTCCTTATGTGCAACACCGAAACGCTGTTCTTCATCGATGATCAAAAGTCCCAGATCTTTGAATTTCACATCTGCAGACAACACTCTGTGTGTACCGATGACAATATCTACCATGCCTTTTTCCAGATCCGTCACTGTCTTTTTTATCTCGGACGGCGTCCGGAAACGGCTCATCAGGGCAATGTTGATCGGGAAATCCTTCATTCTCTGCACAAAAGTGTTGTAATGCTGCTGCGCCAGGATCGTCGTGGGAACCAGATAGACTACCTGTTTTCCCTCCTGTACCGCTTTGAAAGCGGCGCGGATGGCGATCTCCGTCTTGCCGTAGCCCACGTCACCGCAGATCAGCCGGTCCATGATCTTATGGCTCTCCATATCCGCCTTCGTATCCGCAATGGCAGTCAGCTGATCCTCCGTCTCCTCAAAGGGAAACATCTCTTCGAATTCCCTCTGCCATACCGTATCCTTGCCAAAGGCATAACCTTCACTCTGCTGTCTGACCGCATACAGCTCTACCAGATCCTTCGCCACAGCGCTGACCGCACTGCGCACCTTTGTCTTGGTACGCTGCCATTCCTTGCCGCCCAGCTTGCTCAGTTTCGGTTTCTTGGCTGCATCTGCGGAGGCATATTTCTGGATCACGTCGAGACCGGTGGCTAAGATATACAGATTTCCGCCGTCGCGATACTCGATCTTCAAGTAATCTTTTACGACGTTATTCATCTCTATTTTCTCAATTCCCCTGTAAATCCCCAGACCATGCGTCTCATGCACCACATAATCCCCGATCTTCAAATCATTGAAATCGTTGATCTTCTGCCCCTGATACAGCTTCTTTTTCTTCTTTTTGCGCTTTTCCGCACCGAAAATATCACTTTCCGAAAGAACGACGAATTTTAACCAGGGATATTCAAAGCCCTTGTTCACATGACCATAATAAGTCACCACCTCGCCGGGTTGTACTTCACGCATCGGATCTTCTGTGTAGACCGCCGTAAGTCCCGGACCGTCCTCGACCGCATTTCTTAAGTCTTCCGCCAGACGTTTTGCTCTGGTTCTGGAGCCGGACAAAAGCAGCACACGATAGCCGCTTTTTTTATATTTCTTCAGATCTTTCACCAGTGATTCAAAGCTATTGTTGTACGGTGCGACATTCCGCGCTGCAATATCCACATGCGTTTCCGTCTTAAAATAGCCGTATTTTGTCTCCATGGTCGAAAGCGTCACGACAGCACTTTTTTCCAGTTTGGCCGCTACCTGCTCACCGCTGTATAAAATATTCATCTGTCCCGGCAGCACATAGCCTTTTCTCGCACGCTGTTCCATGCTTTCCCGAAATTCCAGTTCGATGGCTTCCGCCTGTTCCTTCGCCCTCGCCGGTTCATCGATATAGAACACCAGGGAACGTCCCGCCATATCAGCCAAAAGCTCCGGCATGGTTACCGTATTTTCATAAAAGTAGCGGATATAGCCCTCAAGGTTAATCTTGCTCTGGAATTCCAAAAGCTGTTCTTTCAGTTCACTCACCTGGGATGCAATTCTGTGTGCTTCCTCCGGCTGATGTGCATCTCTGAATATCTTTTCCTGCTTGGCGGCTTCCTTTTCGAGTTTAGCGATTCCCTTGTGAATCTGTTCTTCAGATAGTACAAACTCCGTCGCCGGATAGATTGCGATGCTTTCCAGTTTTTCAATGGAACGCTGGCTCAAAATATCGAAACTGCGGATAGACTCCACTTCATCTCCCCACAGTTCGATACGATAAGGATTCTCTTCCGTCAGATCGAAAATATCTACAATACCGCCGCGGACAGAAAACTGTCCGGGGCTTTCCACCTGATAAGCCTTCTCATATCCCATGGCAACCAGACGGGATGCCAGCCTGCTTTCATCCAGGCTGCCTCCCCGTTCGGTGCGAATGATATCCTGTTCCTCCCACAATACCTGCGGTGTCATCAGAGCGGCATATGTGGTAACAATGGTAACAGGCTTCCCTTCCATGACTCTGCGCAGTGTCTTGATCCGCTCCTGTACCAGCTGATTACCGTGAATATCCGCCTGGAAAAAGATCAGGTCCTTCGCCGGATACAGCATGACATTTCTGTCGTAAAATTTGTATTCTTCATAGATTTCTTTGGCTTTTAAATCATTATAAGTAACGATGACCTTATATTTCAGGCCATCGCTGAGTCCGTAGATCATATGAAGTTTCTGAGAATCCACACAACCGGACAGGGCAATGGTTCCTTTTCCCTGTTTCACGACCTTGCGGATCTCATCATAGTCTGCCAGTTCTTTCAATGGCGCAAGTAGTGCCTGCATTTCTTCTTCCTCTTATATTTTTATGCCATACTTACCCCGGGTATCACATTCATACAGAGTTTTTCCTGCGCTTCATCTGTCACCCGATAAACTTTTTACCAATTATTCCGGTACAAGTCGTCATTTTTCAAACTACGTTTGTTCCAGATTGTTTTATATCACAAGTATAAAACTCGTATCACCGTTGCAACATTTTCTACAATGCTTTCTTCGTATTAAAATGATTCATGGCCGCATCCGCATTTTCCGTAAGGATCATACGGATTGCCTCAGCCGCGGTCTTCGCCGCCTCGTCCATGACCGTCCGTTCCTTCGCTGGAAAATGTCCCAGCACATAGTCTGCCAGATCAAAATTCTTCGGTTTTTCTCCCACGCCCATGCGGACACGGATAAACGTATCATGTCCCAACATCTTGATAATATTCTTTAACCCGTTGTGACCGCCGGCACTGCCTTTTTTACGAATCCGGATCTGACCCACATCCAGGCTGATGTCATCGGAGATCACGATCAGTTCTGTGGTATCGTCCACCTTGTAATAATCTACTACCTCTCGGATGCTCTCGCCGCTTAAATTCATAAATGTCTGCGGCTTGACCAGGATTACCTTCTGTCCTGCCACATAACCCTTGCCGATCAGCGCCTTATGTTTGCTCTCCATGACGGCGATATTTTCTTCCTCTGCTAATCTGTCTATGACATCAAAACCGATATTATGTCTCGTATTTTCATATTCTTTGCCGGGATTTCCCAGTCCTGCGATAATATACATTTCTTTCTCCTTACTTCTGCATGATAAAACGCTTTGTCTTATATTTTCGCATTTTTACCGGAAAAATGCAACCGCCAACCTGTGCCGGAGTCCCAGCTTGTCATTCGCCTGTTGCATTTCGTGAATCCGTTCTTGACTTTTCCGGAATTATTGTTATACTGAAACAGTTGTACAGCCCACAAAAACAAGGTCTTACAGGGCTCGCCGATTTCCGGCGTAAAATGAATCGAGTGTTCGTGACCTTCCACTCGTAAAACAAAACTAAAGGAGAAAACAAATGAACAAGAAAGTACTGTACCTCGTA
>ERZ1034946.449-NODE-449-length-20741-cov-24.953592_pt1 | contig 20741 bp, 16 predicted proteins | sample MGYA00520591_ERZ1034946 | MGnify/ENA primary metagenome ERZ1034946 (study PRJEB33766, sample SAMN09781753) | gut metagenome | biome: gut microbiome | host: Homo sapiens | place: Madagascar | study: EMG produced TPA metagenomics assembly of the PRJNA485056 data...
CATATATGATATCCACTTCTTTAGGAAATTCACACTCGGAGACGTTACAGCTGCCGGAAGGCATTCTGTCCGTTCCGGGAGTTCGTCCGGTTAACCAATGATCATTAACTAACTTTCAAGTTAATTCCATCTATTTCTGGCTGTTGATGTAGTTAATGAGTCCTTCCGCTGCGATGATCTTCTGCATGAACTCGGGGAATGCCTGTCCCCGGAAGCTCTCTCCGGTGGTGAGGTCTTTGATCACGCCGGTATTGAAATCAATCTCGACTTCATCACTGTTCTGAATCTTCTTGGACGCCTCGGGACACTCAATAATGGGAAGTCCGATATTGATGGCGTTGCGGTAGAAAATTCTTGCAAAGGTCTCCGCGATAACACAGCTGACACCGGCTGCTTTAATAGCAATGGGCGCATGCTCTCTGGATGAGCCGCAGCCGAAGTTCTTCTCTGCTACGATGATATCACCTTTTTTAACATTTTTGATAAAATCCTTATCAATGTCCTCCATGCAGTGAGTAGCAAGTTCTGCCGGATCGGAGGAATTCAGATATCTTGCAGGAATGATAACGTCTGTATCTACGTTATCACCGAATTTGAAAACTGTTCCTTTTGCGTTATTCATGTTTCTGTCACCTTTCTGCCTGTGAGTGATAACAATCCATTTCTCACAGCTTCATTTCTGTTTTATCTTTGTATCTGCTTCACAGACATACCTGCTTCTCCCTATTAAAGCTTCGAATGCTCTAAAACTAAAAGTCTGTTTCCAATTAAAAGCATCAGTAATGTCATGGGCAGAGGTTAAAGTTGCACTCATATGAATCTCTCATTTAACCAATTTTTGCACATCTAAGTATTCGTTTTATTTCAATTCACAAGGGCAGGAAATCTTACCTGTGATGGCACTGGCAGCCGCCACAGCGGGACTTGCCAGATAGATTTCGGACTTTACATGTCCCATACGGCCGACAAAGTTCCTATTCGTAGTGGAGACGCATCTCTCTCCCTCTGCCAGGATACCCATGTATCCGCCAAGACACGGACCACAGGTCGGAGTGCTCACTACCGCTCCGGCTTCAATAAAGGTCTTCAGAAGGCCTTCTTCCATGGCCTGCATATAAATCGACTGGGTAGCCGGGATCACGATACAACGCATTCCTTTTGCCACATGTCTGCCCTGCAATACCTTTGCTGCGGTACGCAGATCATCGATACGTCCGTTGGTACAGGATCCGATCACTACCTGATCGATCATGATGGGCTCCATCTTATGAATCTCATCGATCGTATGCGTATTCTCCGGCAGATGAGGAAATGCCACAGTCGGACGTAACGTGCTTAAATCAATGGTATACTCCGCATCATACTGTGCATCCGGGTCTGCTTCAAATATCTTGTAAGGACGCTTGGAATGCTCCTCCATGTATGCGATGGCTTTCTCATCTACAGGGAAAATACCATTCTTGCCACCGGCCTCAATCGCCATATTGGCAATAGTAAACCGATCGTCCATGGACAGATTGGCAATACCGTCTCCGACAAATTCCATGGACTTATACAATGCGCCATCCACACCGATCATACCAATGATATGTAAGATCACATCCTTACCGCTGACCCACTGGGAAGGTTTGCCGGTCAGGTTAAACTTGATAGCCGCAGGTACTTTGAACCATGCTTTACCGGTAGCCATGCCGGCTGCCATATCCGTACTTCCCACACCGGTGGAAAATGCTCCTAACGCACCATAGGTACAGGTATGAGAATCCGCACCGATGATCACATCTCCTGCCACGGTAAGACCTTTCTCCGGAAGCAAAGCATGCTCTATGCCCATCTCTCCGACTTCGAAATAATTGGTGATTTCATTTCTTCTTGCAAATTCACGAACACATTTGCAGTGTTCCGCAGATTTAATATCCTTATTGGGAACAAAATGATCCGGTACCAGTGCGATCTTGTCCTTATCAAATACTCCCTGTACTTTCATTTTATCCATTTCTTTGATAGCCACCGGACTGGTGATATCGTTGCCCAGTACCAAGTCTAACTGTGCCTCGATCAATTGTCCTGCCTGTACCTGCGCAAGACCTGCTGCCTGTGCAAGTATCTTCTGTGTCATTGTCATTCCCATTGTTTACTGCTCCTTTTTCTCTTCCTGCAACCGATTCTTTATTCAGCGTCCGGAACTTCTGGTACAATTTCTGATATCTGTTTCTGTTCACGAACAATGTTTATTTTAGCACACTCATTTGCAATTGAAAACATCCACATTTAACATATTTCTACGAAAATGTGGATGTTTTGTACTTATTTTATTGATTTATTTTATCGTCGTATTGCAATGTTTTTTATTCTTGTTTTCCTTTTTCTCCGTAGTTTTCCTAATATTTCCCCTATTTTTTGTAACATCAGCTACAATGTTTTTCGGTAAGTTATCGTAATTGCTTCTGTCTAAATATACATCTTACGTTTTCTTATCATAGACTACCCTTCTGTCTGTTTCATCTCTTCCTGTTTTATCTTCCAGGTAAGTACTACTTTGAACAGATCGCCGTCCAGTTCGATCCGGAATCTTCCGCCCTGAATCTCCGTAAAGCTTTTCGCAATGGCAAGTCCCAGACCGCTGCCCTCCGTATTACGGGATGCATCTCCTCTGACGAATCGCTCCGTCAGTTCTTCGCCGGATACATTTAATTCCTGGGCAGTGATATTTTTTAAGATAATGTTCACCTCATCCTTTGCCGTAAAACCATTGACATAGACTCTGGTTCCCGGCATTGCATACTTTGCGATATTTCCGAACAGATTCTCAAAAATGCGGAAGGTCTTCTGACTGTCTAACGGAAGGATCACTTTCTCTTCCGGCAGGTTCATCCGTATATCAAGTCCGGCACCCTTTAACTTATCCTCCATCTCGAATTCTACCTGTTTGACCATACTGACAATATCCACATCACGGATATCCAGTGTGATGTTCTGCGAATTTGCCTTGCTGACTTCAAACAGATCTTCAATCAGGGCTTTCAACCGCAAGGACTTGCGATCCAGTGTCTCCAGATATTCCTTCCGCTGTTCTGCCGTCACGCCCGGCTCCTGCAACAGTTTCACATAGGTAATAATCGCCGTAAGCGGCGTCTTCAGATCATGAGACACATTCGTGATCAGTTCCGATTTCATCCGCTGGCTCTTCACTTCCTCTGCGACTGCGTTGCGGAATCCTTCTTCGATCCGGTAGATCTGCGGTTTAAAAGGCTCGAACACTCCAAGATCTTCCTCAATGGTCACATTCAGATTTCCCTGCGCAATCTCGTTTGTTGCCTTCAACAGCAATCCGTATTTCTGCTGCAATTTGCTGATATAGTGCCGCAATACAAAATACAAAGCGATGGAATAAATGACCGCTATGGTCAATCCCCCCAACGGCAGACTGCAGATCACCACAAGAATCAATGCGTTGCAAAGCACGATCCGTAAGATGAGTCGTTTGGCATCTTTTGTTACATCAAAATGTTCTGCATCATGGTAGACTTTCAGCAGCTTATCCTTACCGACGGATGCTGCTTTTTTCATCCACTGCCAAAGCTTTTTCCATGCGGGAACCATTACATAACACAGACAACGTTTTCTGAAATATTCCCCGGATCCCATGGTACGCATCGCCCGTAACGACAGACCGGAGCACCATACCGCGAAAAATATTGCTGACACTGCAAGAAGATTTACTGTATACGTCAGGTATACTGCCACCAGCTGCACCCGGACGCTGTCTCCGTTTAACACCGTGCTCATCGCATTACCGCTTTGTACCCAGGACACCAGTTGTACCATCTGTTCGCTTCCTATGCCGGCTACCATGATCAGCAGTAAAATAACCGCTTCTATCGGCAGTTTCAACAGCAGGATTTTCTCCCATGCCCTCTCTTCCGACAGCCCCGGCAGGAATAAGGAAAACAGCAAAACAAGCAGACAAAGAATTAAAAATACCTGCTGACATCCGGACAAATAATAAGATGCATACTGCTCCCCCATGGAAAAGTAGACATCGACGGCATTCGTGGTTTCATCATAATGAATAAACTGTCCGTTTTGTCCCAGGCTCTGCGCCGCCTGTTTGGAAATGCAGAAAGTGATCTCACAACTTTTCGGCATGATCAGTTGGAACATTGGATTATGGGAAGCAGAGACTTCTCCGGTAATATTTTCATCCACCATCCTTATAAGCCCGCAGCCTCGGATCACTTCGGCTGCTGTCTTGCGAAGCACCGTAGCATCCGAACCGATTACTGTATTTCCCAGCGTTGCGTCATTTCCGTAGGCATCGAATACAAAGGTCAGGCAAAAGCTCTGATTCTCCACCGCGATTTCCGGATCCGTCAGGTTGCTGACCGTCTCCCCCGTCACAGTATCCCGGATCACATAATCATAGATATTGTTCAGTTCACCAAAAGCACTTTCCAGCGTATTGAAATGTTCCTCCAGATATTCTCTGGTCTGCGCCGCCAGCATTGCCTGCATAAGTGACTGATCATCAGCTTCGATCACACCTTCATCCACCAGTTCATCTGTCTGGTTGTTCAATTCCATGTTTCGCAGCCTGTCATCATTCAGCCACTCGTTTCCTTCCGTCGGCTGCATGTACAGTTCGCCATAACCAAAAGAGGTCTGATTCTCCTTATTGTACAGATCGCGATAGAGCAGGTAACAGTTCTGATACAGATAAGTAACGGTATTCGCAGTTTCCAGAGGATCCGCGATATATTGTTCATTTCTCCTGCTCTGTGCACGACGCTCAAAAATGCCGTAACAGGCGGTAAAAATACCGGAAGTCAGAAAACATACGATTAACCCTAAAATCAGCCACCTTACACACGGTTTATTTCCCGGTTTCTTTGTGGGCTTATCTTCCGGTTCTATTCCCGGTTCCTTTGTCAGCCTATCTTCCGATTCTCTTCCTGATTCTTTTTCCATGCTTTTATCCGCAATGCTTAGATTCTCTTTCTCTGTCACCGATTTCTGCTCCAATTTTCTTTCTCCACACAACTGCTGTTTTACATAAATCTTTGCATATGTAAGATGTCTCCTACACTGCGTAATAGATATTTACTGTAATCATACAATTACTGCTTATCTATCTTATACCCGACACCCCATACCACTTTCAGATACTTGGGATTTCTGGGATCGATCTCTATCTTTTCCCTGATATTTCTTACATGTACCATAATAGTATCGGTATTGACTGCCTTCTCGTTCCAGATCCGTTCATAGATCTCATCCGCTGAAAATACTCTGCCGGGATTTTTGATCAGAAGCTGCACGATTTTGAACTCCATAGGGGTCAGCTTCACAGGCTCTCCGTCCACAGTCACTTCCACAGTCTCTTCATTGAGTTCCAGACCACCGATCGTGTACACATGGGATTTCTCCTGTTCTTCTCCATTTACCGCAGTCAGATATTTGGAATATCTGCGCAGATGGGAATTTACTCTGGCCAACAGTTCCAATGGGGTAAACGGCTTCGTCACATAGTCGTCCGCCCCCATATTCAGTCCCATGATCTTATCCACTTCCTCAGACTTGGCCGACAGCATGATGACCGGAAATTCCTTGTTCTGCTCCCGCAGTTTCATTAGCATGGTCACACCGTCCATCACCGGCATCATGATATCCAGAATTGCCAGATGAATCTCCTGTGCCGCTACAACCTCCAGTCCTTCCTTCCCGTTCGCGGCTTTCCACACCTGATATCCCTGGTTTTTCAGATAGATTTCCACACCGTCTCTGATCTCTTTGTCATCCTCCACGATCAGGATGTGATAGTTATTATTCTCCATAGCTCCCTCTCATTCTGACTTTTAATAATTGCATTTTACATTCTATTTTCAAATTTCATCTGTAGAAAAAACGAAAGATTTTCTAAAGATATGTGTCAGTACGTTATTCCATACAATAACTGATCATACATACCAGTTCTCCGTCCTCCACAGATACCTCCGCTGCTTCCCCGATGAATTCATTGCTGATCCCGATAGGAAAATCATTCGTGATCACTGCATTTTCCAAAGGATATTTCATACCGCGGATATTTACCCCTTTTGCCTCCCCGGTCAATGCAAATAACGACATGGTGCCTTCCAGTTCTTTCCGGAAACGCACTGATTCGTTCTGAAGTACCAGCACCATTCCCGTGCCGTCTACGAGATACCCCACAGCACCGTGATTTTTCAGATACAGCAGGCACTGGATATTCGCCAGTGTATGATCGAATCTGCCGCCGGTAGCCGCATAAATGCGAAAATCCGTATATCCCAGTTCCAGCCCTTTTTTGATTGCCGCCAACATATCGGTATCATCCTTGCATACCGGCAGCTGGCAGATTTTCTCAGGAACTGTCCGTTTTAACTGTTCTACCGCCAGTTTTTCCTGTTCACTCACGGAATCGAAATCTCCCAGGATCAAATCCGGCTCCACATTCAAAATACTACAATAGCTTAAGCCCCCGTCTACCGCAATGACATAATCATCATTCGCTACGGTCAGTTCTCCCATTGTGAGATCTCCAGCGCCGATCAAAATACATTTACCCATTTCGTAATCCTTTCTGTACAAAATTTTCATTCATACTACCCATAAAGCCACATTATTACGCTTTTAAAATCACTTCGTATTTTTCTTTGTTCCTGACAGTTCTCAGCTCACGAATATCTTCCTATTTGCAAAATCATGCAAAAATCGTTACCAACTATCTTCACCGCTGAACTGCTACGGACTATTGTATAATTTCCAAGTTTACATTTCAAGAGATTGGCGGTATATTTAAGCTGTTCCGGCAGTCTGCCGACACAAAAATGCCCCGGTTCCGACACAAGTGTGAATTTCGTATACAAAACCGTTATAACTGTTACTGAAATATATAAGAAAGGCATGGTCATAAGTATGTCTACGGAATATTTTGACAATCGTCCCCTAACCGCTGCAGAGATCCGCAGGCTGCAGGCTTTGGAAAACCGATATCGTAATGCCGCCAGGGAAGTTTTCACAAACCGCGTGGCATATTATCACCGGTTCACCGGCGGACACTATACCTCTATCACCATCCGGGATCAGAAGACCCGTTGGGGCAGCTGTTCTTCCAGAGGCACGCTCTCTTTTAATTACCGCCTGATCTACGGTCCTGCGGGACCGCTTGATTATGTGGTAGTCCATGAGCTCTGCCATCTGACCCATATGAATCATTCCAGGGATTTCTGGAACATGGTAGAGCGCATTATGCCGGATTACCGAGTCTACAAGCAGTGGCTGCGAGACCACGGACATGAACTGACTCTGGAAAATCACCTGCAAAAACAGGGGATTCCGATCCGGCTCAGCTGATATTTAACACGAAAGGCGATTCACACTGATCTGTGAACCGCCTTTGTTATTATAAGATTCGTCTTTTATTTACAGCCTTTATCTTCTGTCTATCTGTTCTCGTTCACATAGACCTGCACGCGGCTCTGGATAACGCCTGCCACGTCCCTGGCACTCTTCTGTCCGGAGAAATAAGCACCGGCTTCCTCAGAGATGATATTGGTGATGGCTTCGTTGTAGTAGGCACGTTTATTCACGCTTTCCACAAAACTTACGATCTTATCCACCTGTTCCTTCGTCAGCTGCGGTAAGATGATTTCCTCATCGTTGATGTAATAGGTCTCATCATATTCTACCTTGTTGCCGTTTTCATCCAGATAATAAGGTTTCTCGGTAGCTGCCTCCACAGATGCTTCAAAGGAGTTTCGCAGTACCGGCAGGTTGTATTCCTTGTCCTGTATTGTATCCTGATATTCCTGTGTCAGATAATACCGCACGAACTCCCAGGCACCGTCCAGGTTCCCTGACTTTGCGGACAATGCGAAATTGAAATTACCGTTCCAGATGATGGATCCCATTCCACTATCCGTCGGGAATCCGACAAAAGATACATCCTCACCGAACTGTCCGTTGATCACGCCGTTCAGATCACGAATGGAACTGATCGTCGTATTTGCCAGCAGTGTCCGGTTATCACGGAACTGGGACTGATAATCATTCCAATAATCTTCTCCCCAATAGTCTTCACCATATTCTTCCGGCAAAGTTCCCGCATAGGCCAGCATTGCTACAAAATTATCCGTATCAAAAGCACATTTTCCGGTAGAGACATCCACGAAATCACTGCCGCAGAAACTCATCATCGTATACAGGAAATTCTCTCGGATCACAGTATCGCCAAAGAGCGCCGTTGCCTCAGGTACCTCTGCCTGAATGTTCTGTAATTCATCCATGGTGATGGAAGTACGGTCTCCGAAGATCGAAGTCTTACCTACCATAGTACCGATATAGAAGGAAGGAATCACATTGTATAATTTACCGTTCACGCGGTAAGCATCCCAGACATTCTGGAGATATTCATTTTGAGACAATTCTTCATCTTTAGCGATCAGATCGTCTACATTTGCCACCAGCCCCTTGTTAATGTAGCTTTCCATGGGAATATTGGTGTCTGCGATCAGGATATCCGGCATACCTCCGGAGATAATGTCATTATTTAACTGCTTCAGACCGAGTGTATAGTCATCGGAAGTATTGTAGCTGTTATACTCCTTGACTACAATACGGTAATCCTCATTGTTCTTATTATAGTCAACGATTCTGCTCTTCAGGGAATAATCCACATAGTTACCGGCCAGTACCAACACCTTTTTATCCTTGATATCCGCAGGATTCACATAGGTGAACAGACTGCCCTTCGTCGTTCCGGTAGAACTTTCATAGTAAAATCCGATAAACTGGTCATCGCTCAGTATCAGGAAATTATTCATACTGGTCGTCGCTACATCAGAGTTGATATAACTCATGATCTGCTTTATCTCCTGTGTCTGGATATTATAACTGAACACGCCGTTACTGTTGGAATAATACAAAATATCGCCGTCACCGGGCACCAGGCTGGAATATCCGTTATTGGAAAAGGTATCGGAAAGCTGCACTCCTTCCGAAACCGCATCGGTAGCAGCATCATAAGAAGCAATATACATATCCGTATAATTGTTCTCATCCCAATAGATGACCTGAAGCTTTCCGTCACCGGCATTGATGGTTGTATTCGCGTTGTTGAACAAGGTTGCCGCTGCTTCCGGCAGATCTTTCCGATCTGAGATACCCTCCTCCGTCACAGTGCATTTTTCCCATTTGTCTCCGCTTAACAACAGAGTCAGAGAACCGTCCGCATTCGACAGCATGCTGTATACCCAGACATAGCTTCCCTCTTCTCCCTGCATATCGTTCAGATCTGCTTCCCAGACGATATTGCCGTCTGTATCCCAGCAAAGCAGTGCATAGTCATTGGTACTGTTATATTCCTCTCCGATATAAAACTCACTGTAATGATTCCGGATACCGTAGAGATTGCCGTCTGCTCCGATCAGACAGTTTGACACAGACGTATAAGAATATCCTCCGTATGTCGTTCCGTCAGCAGATGCATCCGCCACATCTTCGACAATAGCTGAAGATAACATTTCTTCCGTCCGTGCCAAGGGCACTGCAACGCCACCGTCTCCGTCTGCCGGCGTATCCGAGGGTTCATCCGTGCCTCCGGAAGCTGCAGGTTTCTCCGGTTCCTCCCCTTCCTTCCACTTCGGAAGTTCCACAGTCTTACTACCCGTGCCGTCCTTTTTCATCGTCAGTAATTTCAGGGTACTTTCCGTACCGTCGCCCGAATAATCATATTCCTCATACAGGAAATATACGGTATCATCCTGCAACGTCAGCAGATTGACACCAACACTATCCGAATTGACACCGAGATCTAACGGCTGCTCCCGATATACATATTGTTTGGCAAGACCGGAATCTGAGGATGCGCTTCCTCCGTTTCCGTCGTTGCCGCCTTTTCCGCAGGCAGTCAGTCCTGCGATCATCGCAAATGTCAGTGCTAAGCTGACCAGCTTCTTTCCTTTCTTTTTCATGCTCCCTCTCCTTTTTGTCTCTGTGTCTTTTGTTATTGTTTCAAATCATTCTTGCGTGCTTTTTATTTCATCTTCTGTTTTTTCCTGTAAATCCTCTGTCGGTTCACCGTGTTGTTTTTCTGTCTCGTCTAACTCCTCTACCTTAAGTTCATCCGTCAGCCAGGAGAACGTACTGTCCTTGTAAGGATCCTCTTCCAGTTCCCGTTCCAGATCTCCCAACACATCGGTCTCTCTGTGGGAATGCTTTTTTTCCCGTCTGCGCTCCGCGGCACGCTCCAGCTTATCCTTCCCGGTCTTCCATACATCTTTCAGGGTCCATCCCTTATGACGCCACCAGTGGACGAATACCCAGAGAACCGTCACAACCGGATACAACAACAATAGCAGCATAAACACCGTCATCAGTGCGATGATATCTTCATAGCCTCTTGCCAGATTTTCCCAATAGGGATAGATGATGGCCTTGCCGTTCATAGAACGGGTACCGAATGCAAGAATGGTCTTGCAACGATTTAACAGAGAATATCTGACGGTGTTTTCCAGTACTTCCACATTCTTGTCATCGACACCGATTCCCTCTTTCACTTTTCCCAGTGCAAATCCGCTGACCGGATTCGGCATGACGATTTCATAATGGTTGATGCCGTTATTGGTACCATAGGTATCCAATGTCTCATACGATACGTAGACCACTGTGGAATTCAGGCCGGCAGCCTCTTCCATGCGGCCTTCCGGACGTCTGATCACTCCCGTCACGATATGCGGCACATTTCCGATATACACGGTCATTCCCACTACATCATTGGAACCGAACAGCTGCCATGCGGCATCCTGATCGATAATGCAATAATCCTGCATCAGGTCATTTCCCGAAAAATAATGGCCTGTGATCAGCTCCAGCGGATGAAACAGGAAAAAATCACCGCCAATGCCGATGGCATCCGCCTCTAACGTATTCCTGCCATTCACCAGAGTGATCTTTCCATCTGCGCTGTAGGCATCTGCCCACAGTCTTGCGCTCGGGTTCTCTGAAGTCTCGGTAATCGAAGCCTCCTGCAAGGTGCTTTTCAAATTATATTCGAAGTTTTTAATGGTATCTTCTGTCACTTCCGCATTGGGAGAGAAAAAGCAGCTGACCTGCGCCACATCGTTATTCTCGCTCCATCGGGAAGCCATCTGCTGTGCATCCTGCATGCCTGCCAGATGCCCCGTCCAGACAAGCAGGATCAGGAACAGAAGGAAGGATACGAGTGCACTGCCATACCATATGAACTTCTTGTTATTCTGTATATGAATTCGAGCCATGGAACCAGCTTCTTCCTTCCCTTGATATTTGTTGTGATTTCATTATGAGTTATTCGCAAGTCTTACCAGCTTACCTGCTTCTACTGGCTTGGTAGATGTCGTAATGACAAATTCATAGCCATACAGACCACCACTGATGGCAGACTGCGTATCATCACTTGCCAGTACCTCCACATCCACGCGGGTTGCCACATAACGGTTGCCCAGCGGACTGCTCTTGGACTCTACGGTCAGGATGAACTTACCGTTACTGTCCTCTCTGATCGCACTGTTGGGCACGATCAGATCATAGTTGGCACTCTTCTGTCCCACAGATACATTCAATGCCTGTCCTGCAGTCACTTCATCACCGGTGATATCAAAAGTTAACAGTTTCTTCTGTCCGGGATCCGTGGTATCCGGCTTGATGCTGGCCAGTGTGATATCCATATCATTGTATCTCCAGGAGTTCACCAGATCTGCCTTGTCTCCCACCGAAAGTCTCTTCGCCTGCTCATTGGTCACGGAGAAGCTCATGGTAAATCCTTTTCCCTCCGGCTGCATCGTCACCAGCGCTGTATCCGGCTGTGCCTCATCGCCTGCCTTCACTGTTACACTCGTGATCGTACCGGCGATCGGTGCTTCCACACTGGCACCCACCGCATTTTCCTGCATTTTTGCGATCTCGTCACGCTGCTTTTGCAGGCTGTCTAACTGATAGTCCAGATTCAGTTCGGAAGAAATATCCTTCAGCAGCTGTTCCTTGGTATCCTGCGCAGCTTTGAGCTGAATATTGCGCTTATCCAGCTCTGTCTGCCAGTTCTGTGTCTGGACAGTCAGGGAATTGGTGCTGTTTTCCTTACTGTTTTGCTTGTTCGCCAGTTCTTTATTTGCCTCTGATAAAGCATTTACTTTATCATTATATGCCTTCATTTTGGCTGCATCATTGAGAATGCCCTGTTTTCCATTGATCAGTTCCTGATAACGGGCTTTGTTCTGCAATGCCAGCTGATACTCTGTCTCTGTCACCTGATTGACAAAATCACTGCCGGACACGGAGCTTGCAATGTGTTCGTTATACTTATCAATCGTTGCCTGACAGGTTGCCTGTGCCGCCTGCCATTCACTGATCTTATCCTTTGCAAGCTTGACTTCATCACTGTTCAAAGCTGCCTGCGCTGCGCTCACCTTTGCCTGTTCGGAAGACGTATCCGGTGCTCCGCTTGCATTCACATTGGTCTGCGCGGTTTTCAGCTGATTGATTGCATTGGTTGCTTCATCTACCTGTTTCTGCCATTTATCGATCTCTGCTTCTGCTGCGACAATACGGTTCTGATAAGTATACACGGAAGACACATTTCCGTTCTGTACATTCTGAAATGTGGTATTGGAGATATTCCCGGACAAAAGTGCCAGTTCAAAATCCAGCATTGCCTTATCCAGTGCTGACTGTGCATCCGTCAGTTCTTTGCTTTCTTTATCTTCCAATAACAGCAGGGGATCGCCCTTTTCTACTTTATCTCCAGCCTTCACCAGGACACTGGAGATGGTACGGGTCTCACTGATCTTCACATTATACGGATCTCCGCTCTCCACTGTACCGGTACCGCGGATTTTCGCCGTGATCGTACCGGACTGCACATACTGCGCCGCTACCTCCGGCAGGGAATAATTCATAAATGTGTTGGAAAAAAATGTCAGCACCAACATCACGGATAAGAATATAATGGCTGCATTTTTAACCCATTCTCTTCTATTTTTTCCACCGTTCTCTTTCATTTTCGCTCTCCTCTATCCACATAACTTTCTATCTGTGTTTTCTGATTCTGTCTTATCCCTTGACACCGCCCTGGTAGGTAATACCGTCTACCAGATATTCTTCTCCGTAGAGGAATACCAGAAGGCTGGGCACCATATAAATCGTCGCCACGGCAAATGCCAGACCGATCTCTCCGGAATTGATCTTACTTAAGAATACGGACAACGGATGCATCTCCACATCGGATAATAAGATCAGCGGCTGCTCTACCATATTCCAGTAATCGATAAATACCAGAATGGCTGCGGAACACAGCGCTCCTTTACATAAAGGCATACAGATCAGTCTGTAAATCTGCCATTCTCCGGCGCCGTCGATCTGTGCCGCTTCCATGACTCCCACCGGAATCCTCTTCATGAACTTCGTCAGCAGATACACTGCAAAAGGAGAAAAGATTCCGGGCAGCCAGATCGCCCAATAACTGTTTAATATATTCAGCCACTCCGCTACCAGATAATTCGGTACCAACGTTACCTGATACGGCATCAGCATTAATATGACATAGGAGAAAAATATGATCGACCTTAGTTTCCCCGTATACCTGGCAAATCCGTAAGACGCCAGCGACGCCACCAACAGCTGGAAGAACACGATCGGTCCTACCAATATCACGGAATTCCAGAACTTCAGCAGATATTCCGGACTTTTCAAAAGCACGGTCGAATACTGACTGAAAGATACAATATCCGGAATAAACTTCAAATTCACTTTTTCCGAGATATAGACCTTACCGCCCTTCTCCGTTGTGGCAAACACAGAGCCGTAATTCGCCGATATCTCCGAAGAGGACATGAAGGAATTGGTGATCGTCAGTACGATCGGCATCAGAAACAGGATAGCAAAAAATGCAGCGATCACTGTCGCGATACTGATGCGGATATTCTCAAATATCTTTTTCCTGCGCTTATACCCCCGGATCCGTTTCATTTCTTTTGTCACAGGGCTTCGGGATGGGATCTTTGCCGGGGTATCCATGTTGTTATGCTCCATCAGCCTTCCACATCCTTTCCGAAATGATTCTCCACCGCAAATAATAGTCCGATGATCACGATCATTACCAGTGACATCAATATTGCCGCAGCGGACAATGTCTGGTAATCCAGACTCTTGAACTTATTGTTCATGAAATGCTGCAGCATATAAATCGAATCGTACGGATAATCCGTGGTTAACAGATAAATCTCGCGGAAGATCTTAAAAGAACTGATCAGGGACATAATCGTCACAAATAAAAAGGTGGAGGACAAATACCGGATCTTAATATAGAAAAATGTCTGTAAGCCTGTCGCATTTTCCAGTCGCGCCACTTCCAGCAGATCCTTCGGAATGCTTGCAAGTGCCGCCATGAACAGGATCATATTATATCCGAGATTTTTCCACAAAAACAAAATTACAATTACGATGATTGAATAACTTGACTTCAGCCAGTCGATTTTCTCCACTCCGAAGACTCCCAGCAGGTCATTGACTGCACCGTTGTAATGGAACAGTACCTGCCAGATCAGTACGATGGATGCCACCGGCACCATCATGGGGCTTAAGAAAAAGGTACGGAACTGGCTTCGAAACGGCAGCTTCGATTCCAGTACCACTGCCAGAAGCAGGGAAAGGACTACCGCTAACGGAACCGCAATTGCCGAAAACACTACCGTATTATGTACCGCCGTACGGAATGCGGCATTTTGGATCACATTTTTAAAATTGTCCAAAAATACAAAATTCATGCTGATAGGATTATCCACCAGCGAATAAAAGATTACCACCATAAAAGGAAGCAAAAAGAACGCAAGAACCCCAAGAAAGCTGGGGGCTATAAAAAGCCCCGAGCTTCTTTTTAATTTCTGCATTCTCTTGTCAATTTTGTGATGCTGTTTCCGCTTATGATCCACATGGTGCTTCATCACGATTCTAAGCCTTCCTTTACTACCTTTGTTACTAGTTTTATCTGTTTTCGTTCACATAGACCTGTACACGGCTCTGGATGACGTTTGCCACGTCTGCCGCTGACTTCTGTCCCTTGAAGAAGCCTTCGGCCTCTTCCGTAATGATATTCGTGATTTCATCATTGCTGGAAGTACTTGTAGGCTCTGCCACGCTGATCAGATCCTTCAGAGTTGCGATTTCTTCCTCGGTAGGCGTGTGGTAGGTATACTCCCAGTCACCGTAGCCTATGGAAGAAGTACCGTTTTCCGGAATCGGGTTGCCATTCTCATCCAGGATCTGATTGCCGTCTTCGTCTGTCATATAAGTTACATTGGTCGCCTTCTCCACAGCTGCGTCCAGTGCGGACTTGCTGGCAGGGAGACCATAGGAGAACATATCACTGGTCGGCTGGCTCAGATAATCCTCGATAAATGCCCATGCGCCGTCCTTGTTGGAGGATTTTGCAGAGATTGCATACAGTTCACTTACCTGCATATAAGTTCCGCTGCCGCCATTAGAGGTAGGATAACCGATATAGGTTACCGGCTCTCCGAAAATAGCTTCCTGCTCCTGGATACTCTCCAGCTGATAGATTCCTGTCATGTTCAACAGTACATCACCGGACTGGATCTTGGCAGGCGTAGATCTGTCATCATTCTGCCAGTCATATTCCTCAGGGAAGCTATTTACAAATTCCAGTACTTTTGTGAAATCTTCCGAATCAAAACTGCACTTACCACTCTCCCAGTCAATGTAGCTGTCCAGATCATATGCAAGCAGCATATACAGCATGCTGCTCTTGGTCATTCCGTCGAACAGAGAAACTCCCTCGTGGGCAGCGGAATATGCCATGATATCATCTACCGTCCAGCCCTTTTTCTCTCCTACATCGGCGGTCTTACCTACGATAGTGCTCAGAGAGAAGGATTTGGGAACACCTATCAGTTTACCGTCCATTGTATAGCTGTTGATGATGTTCTCAAAGAAATCATCTTTATTCAATACACTGCTCTTCTCCAGATAAGGAGTCATATCTTCAAATACGCCCTTGCTTGCCAGAGACTTCACATCCAGATTGGCCAGATCCAGGATATCCGGACCGGAACCGGAGGTAATATCGTTATTCATGGCGGTGATGCCATCAGACCAGGAATTTTCTGTCCAGTTATTCTCATCAATATAGGTCTTGATATTTACATGATACTCGGTGCTCTGTTTGTTAAATGCAACGGCTGCTGTCTGCAGTGCCTGGGAAGTATACAGCGTACCGATGGTCACCTGGGTCTTCTGTGCCACTTCGCTGGCCTTGGTCTTCGTCAGCTTCACGATATCCGTTTCACCGGTGTTCCAGTCATTGATCACTGCCAACACCTTACCATCACTTGTAAGACCTGCGTAATTTACATAATTACCGTTGATATCGCAGTCCAGCCAGTTCAGCACTTCGATCATCTTCTGGTCTGCCAGACTGTACTCATACAATGTGGTGCTCGTATTTACCAACAGATCTCCATCTACACCCGGTGCCAGATTGCTGTTACCGTTGCCATTGGGAAAATTATCATAAGTCTGGCCTACATTTTTGCCTTCAAAGTCAACTTCCGCTAATTTGTTGTTGCCGGAATTGTCGTAATAGGAGAAATACACTTTACCGTCTTTCGCGGTTCCGATACTCTGGATCCACTGGCTGTCCGTCTGCACTGCGCCCTGGAACTGACCTTCACTGTCAAACAACCGGATCAGCGTATTAGAGCTGATATAGAATCTGCCCTGACCGTCAATGCACATACTGCTGACATAAGAGTTTTCCTCATCCTGCTGCATGATATCGGTGATATCCTGTTCTGCGATCTTTGCTCCGGAAGCATCATACTTACGAAGCACAGTCTGCTGTTCGGAATATGCATCATCGCCTTCCGTGGCATTCCACTGATATTCCACGGTATAAATATTGCCTTCGGCATCTACCTGCATGGAATTCAAGCCGCCGTTTGTACCGTCGATCATAATCGGCAGATCTTCCCTGCTGCCGTCTGTCAGAGAATAGGCGCCTAAGCTTATCTTGTTTTCACCGCTTTCCTCATCCCACTGATTATTTGTATAGTAGAGCTTATCTCCCTGCACGGTCAGGTTATTGTAATTGGAATTCGTATCACTATCAAGTTCCAGATATTCGGGAACATAGACATATTCCTTTGCTGCTGTCTGTTCTCCCTGACTGTTTCCTCCGTCCTGCCTGCCGCAGGCTGCCAGAGACATTGTCATGATCGTAGCCAGGGTGACCGCAGTCGCCTTTTTGATCCGATAAAGATTTTTCATTTATTCCTCTCCTCTTTTCTTACTAAAAGCAATCGGATAACACTTTTTTCAGACAGATCCGGCTGCTTCTTATCTTTGAAGATATTTCTTTTTCATCTAGGCTCATTATACCTTATTCCCACTATAAAAGCATCTTAAGATTTTATGAACTTATATTACGAATTTTACAGTATTTTATTACAAAAAAGGTATAGGGCAAACGTCCTATACCAGTTTGTGCATTTCCACTTTTCTCTTGTGATGACGGTACAGGCTGCCCAGTCTGTTATAGAACCAGAACGATTGTACCAGAATATTGTTTGCCTTTCCGATTTTTTCTTTGGTCGTGCCACGGTAATAAGCTCCGCCGCAGGTAATTCCCTCTCCGGCTTTCACTGCCCGGATCAGATCAGATTCGCAGTATATTTTCTCATGGATATCCGTATATGCCATACCGATACAGTCTGATTTATGTGCATCGCTTCCACCGAATGCCGGTTTGTCATACATCTCCGCCAGAACCCCGGCACAGTGGTTGCTCTCCGGTGACTCACAGGCATTGAACCCTTCCAGAAAATCAAACTGACTCATCACCGCCAACTGATTTCGTTTCTTCAACGTATTGGTAAAACTCAGATACTTTTCGCCGCAGGGATGTGCCGGTCCTAAGATACCTCCGTGTTTGTGTACAATGTCGATCAAAATCTGTACCGGCAGACCTCTGAGTTCCAGAATTTTCAGTTTTACTGTCTCCGGCATAATGACAAGAATGTGTCCGGCATCGATGGTATCGTATTCAATTCCCTTCAGGACTACAAAATCTTTGTACTTATTCCCTTTGATCTCACGTTTCCATGTGCGATAACCGTTGTAAGAATTATGGTCGCTGACCAGCATTCCGTCAAATCCTTTGCGGATCAGTTCACCGATAAATTCTTCGATAGGGACCTTTCCGTCCATGGAGCCTTCTTTTGTATGACAATGCATATCAAATCTCATCCTTTTGTCCCTTCTTTCTCTGCATTTCCCATTCTTTCGTCCATGCAAAGTATAGCAGATTCCCTATTATGATTCAACGGTTTGCGGTAAAAAAATCTTCCTTTTTCTGACATTTTACGTATGTTTTACCGTTATTTTATATAACTGTCCGTGCGCAAAATAATTTTCTCCGGCACTGTTATTGTATATGGCGCATGTACCATTGTATCTGTATTCCCTGAAATATAAAAGGAGCAGGTCTCCCTGCTCCCTTTTCAAAACGTATATTTCTATTTCACCACACGTACACGGAAGACCCCGTCAATCTTCTGCAAAGATGCTACCAGTTCCGGTGTTGCTGCATCTTCGATATCCAGCATCGTGTATGCCACTTCTCCGCGGGATTTATTGGTCATATTGGAGATATTGATGCCCTTCTCACCGATAACTGCGGTAAACTGTGTCAGCATGTTGGCAATATTTTTATGGAAAATTGCAATTCTGCCTGTCTGGCTGCAGACGCCCATATCACATGCAGGATAGTTCACACTGTTGCGGATATTGCCGTTCTCCAGATAATCCATCATCTCTTCCACTGCCATCTTTGCACAGTTATCCTCGGACTCCTCGGTACTTGCTCCCAGATGAGGAATAACGATACATCCGGGCTGACCTGCTGTGGTGGGATTTGGGAAATCGGACACATAACGTGCCACCTTGCCGCTCTTTAAGCCTTCCAGTACATCCGCCTCATTTGCAAGCAGATCCCTGGCAAAGTTTAGTAAAATCACGCCGTCTTTCATCTTGGCAATGACATCTTTGTTGATCATTCCCTTTGTAGAATCCAGCAGAGGCACATGGATGGTAATATAATCACAATTGGCATAGATTTCATCCACATCGATCACATGCTTTACAGAACGGCTTAAGTTCCATGCTGCATTGACAGATACATAAGGATCATATCCGTAGACATCCATACCAAGGCTGACAGCGGTATTGGCTACCTTAACACCGATTGCGCCCAGTCCGATGACACCCAGCTTTTTGCCCATCACTTCGGTACCGGCGAATTTCTTCTTTTCTTTTTCTGCCGCTTTGGCAATATCTGCGTTATCCCTGGAAGCTTTGACCCATTCGATACCGCCTACCACATCACGGGCTGCCAAGAGCATACCTGCGATCACCAGCTCTTTTACGCCGTTGGCATTGGCACCGGGCGTATTGAATACAACAATACCTTTTTCGGCACATTTGTCCAGAGGGATGTTGTTTACACCGGCACCGGCTCTTGCCACTGCCAACAGGTTATCCGGCAGTTCCATCTCATGCATGGAAGCGCTGCGTACCAGAACGCCCTCTGCGTCATTGATATTTTCTATTACTTTATAGTCTGCTGTCAGACGATCCAGACCCACTTTGGAAATGGGATTCAGGCAATTGATCTGAAACATGTTTGTTTCCTCCTTACAGGTTTTCCGCCTCAAATTTCTTCATGAACTCTACCAGCTTCTCTACGCCTTCGATCGGCATTGCGTTATAGATACTTGCTCTCATACCGCCCACGGTTCTGTGGCCTTTCAGGTTTTCAAATCCGGCTTCTTTTGCTTCTTTGACGAATTTGGCATCCAGTTCTTCGCTGCCGGTGACGAAAGGAACGTTCATTAAGGATCTGTCTTCCTTGCGGACAGTACCCTTGAACAGCTTGCTCTCATCCAGATAATCATACAGGATCTTCGCCTTTTTCTCATTGCGTTCCTTCATCACTTCCAGTCCGCCCATCTTCTTCAGCCATTTGAATACTTTACCGCAGATATAGATGCCATATGCGGGCGGTGTATTATACAGGGAATCTGCATCCGCATGGGTCTTGTAACGAAGCATGGTCGGTGTACCGGGAAGTACATCCTCTGTGATCAGGTCTTCTCTGATGATCACGATCACGACACCTGCGGGTCCGATATTTTTCTGTACGCCACCGTAGATGACACCGTATTTGGTCACATCTACCGGCTCGGACAAAAAGCAGCTGGATACATCCGCTACCAGGGGCTTACCCTTGGTATTGGGCAGGGTCTTAAATTTTGTACCGTAGATGGTGTTGTTCTCACATATGTATACATAATCTGCATCTTCACTGATCGGCAGATCGGAACAATCAGGAATATAAGAGAAAGTCTTATCCTCGGAAGAAGCAATCTTGTTTGCTTTACCGTAAAGGGAAGCTTCCTGATATGCTTTTTTCGCCCACTGACCGGTTACGATGTAATCAGCCACGCGGTTCTTCATCAGGTTCATGGGGATCATTGCAAACTGCTGACTCGCACCGCCCTGTAAAAACAATACTTTGTAATTGTCAGGAATATTCATAAGCTCTCTGAGATCAGCTTCTGCTTCCTTAATGATCGTATCATAGGCTTTAGATCGATGGCTCATCTCCATTACGG
>ERZ1034946.450-NODE-450-length-20739-cov-9.327258_pt1 | contig 20739 bp, 17 predicted proteins | sample MGYA00520591_ERZ1034946 | MGnify/ENA primary metagenome ERZ1034946 (study PRJEB33766, sample SAMN09781753) | gut metagenome | biome: gut microbiome | host: Homo sapiens | place: Madagascar | study: EMG produced TPA metagenomics assembly of the PRJNA485056 data set...
CTCTGCAGGAGGGGAGCTGATTCTGGCAGCCTAGAAGCCAGCCCCCGACGAAGCCCCAGCCAGAACCGATGCACACTCCACGGCGTCCTATTCACGTCCTATACTTGCATCCCCCCACCATTTATCATAAAATAAAAACAAAAACCCAAAGGAGGAATCCCCATGTACACCATCGGTCAGGTATCCGAGATGTTCCATCTCCCCGTCTCCACCCTACGCTACTACGACAAAGAAGGCCTCTTCCCCAATCTCAAACGCGAATCCGGCATCCGAAAATTCAACGACCACGAACTGGAAGCCCTCCGCATGATCGAATGCCTCAAAGCCTCCGGCCTGGAAATCAAAGACATCAAACAATTCTTCGAATGGTGCAACCAGGGAAGCAGCACCTACCAGAACCGCAAAGAACTCTTCGAGACAAGAAAAAAAGCCGTAGAACAGGAAATCCTACGACTCAATAAAACCCTCGATATGCTCAAATACAAATGCTGGTACTACGACCAGGCCATGAAAGAAGGAAACGAAGACAAAATCCGCCAGATGCTTCCAGACAAACTCCCGAAAGACATCCAGCAGCTATACGACAACGGCCATAAATAACAGACATAGCCACCTCACCACGTCCGCCACATATAAACAATCCCCGTAACATCCGCCATCACCCAGCCGATGGGAATCGCCACCCAGATTCCCACCTCACCAATCACAGCAGAAAGAACATAAGCCAGCAGAACACGGAGCCCCAGCGAGATCACCGTCAGCACAACCGACATCTCCGCTCGCTTGATCGCCCGGTAATAACCATACAGCAGAAACAGACAGCCAATACCAAGATAAAAAGCACCCTCGATCCGGAGATACTTCACCCCCGCAGCGATCACAGCCACCTCTTTTCCACTGACAAAAATCTTCATCAGAGGCCCTGCAAACAGACACACCAGCACTGAGATCATCACACTGAACCCGATACTCATGGCAAAAGCCACCCGGGTACCCTTGCGGATACGCTCCTGATTCCCGGCGCCGTAATTCTGCGCCACAAAGGTAGAAAAGGCATTTCCAAAATCCTGCACCGGAAGATAGGCAAAGGTATCAATCTTCACAGCAGCCGCAAAAGCAGCCATTACTGTAGCCCCGAAGCTGTTCACCAGCCCCTGGACCATCAGAATTCCAAAATTCATCACCGACTGCTGCAGACAGGTCAGAGAAGAAAGATTCACGATCTCACCAAGAATCCCCCGGTTAAAACAAAGCTCCTCTTTTCCAGGCAGAAGATCTTTGCAGGAATGCAGCACATAAATGGTAATCCCGATTCCTGACACATACTGAGCGATCACCGTAGCAAAGGCCGCACCTGCAATCCCCCAGGGAAGAACCGCCACAAACAAAAGATCCAGTCCAATATTCAGGACAGCGGAAACCGCCAGAAAAACAAGAGGCACCGTGGAATTACCAAGAGCCCTCAAAAGACAGGAAAAAAAGTTATAAAGGGATGTTGCCACAAGCCCTGCAAAGATCACAAGCAGATATGTTTTCATCCCATCGTACACTTCTTCCGGCACCCGCAGGAACCAGAGGATCGGGTCCGTAAAAAGGTACACCAGCACATTTAACAGCACCGTTACACCCATGATCAGTCCAAAAGCATGGACAACAGAAAGCCGCAGCTCCCGGTCACTGCCCTTTCCCTTATAAATCGAAAAAAGAGCACCAGAACCCATACTCAGTCCCAGAAAAACAGACGTCAGAAACGTCATCAAAGTATAGGCAGAACCAACGGCTGCCAGCGCATTTTTTCCAAGCACACGTCCTACGATCAGGGTATCCGCAATATTATAAAACTGCTGCAGAAGATTACCCGCGATCATAGGCAGCGCAAACAGGATCAGACATTTTCCGATCCTGCCTTTTGTCAGATCATAATACATTTTGCTACACTCCATCATCCTCATACGCCAAAAATCAGGCCCCGATTTCTGACATACAGGAAAATGTCAGAGAAACCGAAACCTGATCTTCTTTGTATTTATAATCACAGGAATACCAGGGACGAAATTTTGCCCTGATACTCTACATAGGATTTATGATAAATCTTTCCGACTGATTATGCAACCTTCTTTCTTCAACATGTCTGCGGGATTTTCTTCCTGAAATGATACTTCCGCCTTCTGTCACTGCCAGCACTATCACCACAAAATATAACACCATCTGAAGCCCTCCCACATGTCCGGAAAAATCCATATACGGATTATACCAGTCCAGGATTTTTGCTGTTATGGAAACCAGACTGCATACAACACAGACATGCAGAAGAATTTTTCTTATTGTACTTAATCTATTCATAAAGATCCCTCCGTAATAAAAATTCCATCTTCGATCTCATGCTCCGGTTTGTAAGGATCATTGACCACTTTTCCGTTCATTTCCATAAAAGAACAGTGGCCTCCGTCAAGATTATAAGCCACCTTACAGCCAAAATTCTCAAACACCTTTGCCATCTCATCCAGGAACATTCCCCTGGAGCTCTTCTGTCGCCCGTCCACAAGAAGCAGGCAGTAATGTCCCGGTTCAAAATACCCGATGGCAGTCCGCGGATGAGACCGGCGGATGTAAGTCCAGGTCCAGAATTTATCATTCGCCTTTCCATTTGCATCCAGCAGACTTGGCCCAAAGATCCAGCTCTGATAAGCACCTCTGCCGATGAGTTTCTGCTCATCCAGCTGCCCCGGCTGATAAATATCCATGGTTCCGTCCCAGTTGAGAACACAGGTTTCCTCCCCGGACTGCTGGCTGCGGTAGATCACACCGTTTCGTATGATCGTACCATTCTCTCTGTGACGATTGTTGCTATAGGAATCTCCGTTGACCGACAATATGGATTTCATTCTTGCAGACATATCCGTAAGTTTTTCCGTATAGCCAATTCCATAGGTATCCTGTGCAAACGCAGTCTGGAAGCAGGTAATATCACCAATATAAATATCCGCCAGCACATAGGAAATTTTACTTCCGTATTTTGCATAACTGCCACCGTGTGTGTTATCCACAGTTCCGGAATCGTACTGATGATGAGAAATCTGAATGGACAGATTGGGACTTGTGTATGATGTATCTGTAGAAACCACTGTATCGGTAAATTTGTCCGCAAATTTCTTATGCCAGTCCTGGGTACTGAGGACCTTTCTTGTCTGTGTAAGTTCTGTTCCATCCGAATTTACAACATTTCCGGATGTTCCTGTCCCATCCTGCCCGGTTCCTGCATCTGAACCATTTCCAGTACCACGATTTCCTGAACTGCTTCCACCTTTGCCAAAATTCTGCAAACCGGAACTTCCGGAATCATTTCCGGCCGTGTCCTCCTCCGCCATATTCACCGCCCTGACACCCTTCTGGGGAATCTTAAAATTAATGACCCACACCCCCAGAAGGATCAGCGCAGCCACTGCCACATCCAGCAGGATCCATAATATCCGTTTTACCATGTTCTGCTCCGCCTTTCTGAAAGCAGATGTCTTTCCGGATCACGGGGAAAGATCAGAAAATTCTGCACCAGCCAGCTGATCAGAAACAACGTACACTCCGTCAGGATCTTTGCCGGGTATACCGGCACATGAACAAGCTGCGTCAGCGCTTCCAGGATAATATTGTTCATGACCAGGATAAAAGCAGCCAGTTCAAAATACTGCATCGCCGTCTGGATCTTTTTTTCCTTATGAAAAACGAAATAACAGTTCATACAGTAATTATAAAAAGCACTGACCAGTCTTGCCAGGATATTGGCTCCCAGCACAAACATGGCTGTGTGTGGCAGGCAAAGCATCAGAAGCGCAAACAGCAGATAATCCAGAACAAAGCTGGAAAACGAGGACAGGGTAAACTTCAGCAGATCTTTGTAGATCCGTATGGAATCCCACACTGCCCGAAAATGGGAAGTGGAATTTTCTCTGTCCTGATAAATCGTGTTGATGGGAACCTCCTCAATATCGATTCCTTCTCTTGCCAGAAACATCAGCACGTTCATCTCATATTCGTACCTCTCGCCTTCTACAGACAGGAGCTTTTTTACCAGATCTGAAGTAAAAACCCGCATTCCTGTCTGTGTATCCGAGATGCTGACTCCGCTTAAAAGCTTAAACACTTTTCTCGTGATGGTATTTCCCAGTCTGGATTTCAGCGGCATGTCTTTTCCCACATTCCGCACACCCAGGATCATAAGCCTCTCGCTGTTTTCCCCATGGGAAAATAATTTCAGCAGATCTTCCGGGAGGTGCTGCCCGTCGCAATCCATCACGCCGATCAGAGTGCTTCCCCAGATCTCTCGATTTACATAATCAAGTGCTGTCTTAATGGCAGCGCCTTTTCCCCGGTTTTCCTCATGGCGGAGAAGAATGCAGACATCACTGATCCGGTTAAAAATATCCAGATAATCTTCCCCGCTTCCGTCATCCACAACAACGATCCGGAAACCATATGTCCACAGCTGATCCACGATCCCGATCAGCCTTTCATCCGGTTTATATGCCGGTATGATCACAACTGACATGTTTTCACCTCATCTCCTGTAAAAAATCTCTACCTGTTTCTCTTATCTTCTTTCTTTCATCAACTGCATTCCCAGCACAAGTGCCAGTCCCACAAGTGCTGCCAGGATCTGGAAATTCCCAAATCCCATTACCGGCTGGGGAACTTTCAGTGTGGCAGGTCCCTGCATGATCGCATAAAAAGATCCGATCATCATTCCAAGAATAGCATATACGGACTGTGTACGGAATTTTTCCAGGCAAAACTGAATTCCTTTTACCACAGTAACTGCTCCTGTCAGCACACCAAATCCAAAGAATACCAGCAGCGGCAGATAGGAAAAATCCATTCCCAGAAGTCCCCGTACCGCCGTGATCACCGGAATGTACGCGCCAAAGATCAGAAGCAGTGTGGAACCGGAAATTCCCGGAAGAAACATGGCAGAAATGGCGATCATTCCGATAAAAAACAGCCGGATCCCGGTTCCGATGTGAAACTGTCCAAGATCCATGGAAGCCACACCGGTTTTTCCATTAAGCCATGCAATTCCTGCTACCACCAGGATTCCCGCAATGCAGAACCCGATTCCCTTCAGGATGTTCCGGGAACCGCCAAAGCTTTCTTTTTCCTCCCGGATGATCAGCGGAATGGAACCTGCGATAAATCCCATAAACAGGGAACTGACGGTGTAGATATGACTTTCAAACAGCGATGACAGAAGAAGAACTGCCAGCACCATGCCTGTCATCCAGCCAATTCCCAGCTTCACCAGATAAGAAAATGAAACTTTCTTTTTTTCCATATTTCCAAATACAAAATCATTGATAGAACCGATAAACCGGTCATAAAATCCAAGGATAAACGCTACCGTTCCTCCTGAAACTCCAGGCACGCTGTCCGCAAGTGCCATGCAGAATCCGTTCATTCCTTCCCTTAACATATAAAAAACCTCCTGTCTGTTTTCTGTGATCATCATAAACAACGATCTTAAACAGACAGAAGGTATCTTTCTAAACAATATCTAAACTCTTGTTATCCCGGACATACCGTTCCACGCCCAGAGGTCAGGCGGATAAAAGCATTCCGCATTCCTTACAGAACCGCCATCATAATGGTTCCCGCAAGAATACACAGTAATCCAAATGCCGCTTTCTTCGTAAGTTTCTCCTTAAATACCACCCAGGAAAACGCAATGGTAACCAGAATGCTCAGCTTGTCGATAGGCACCACCACACTTGCCGGGCCGTCCTGCAGGGCACGGTAATAGCACAGCCAGGATGCTCCTGTGGCAAGTCCTGACAGAACCAGGAACAGCAATGTTTTTCCATCCACCTCTCTGATCCCGGACCAGGTTCCTGTGATCAGGACCATCAGCCAGGAAAACAGCAGCACCACCACTGTTCGGATAGCTGTCGCCACATCCGAATCCGTCCTTCTGATCCCGCATTTTGCAAGGATCGCCGTGATTCCCGCAAAAAATGAAGAACCAACTGCAAAAAGTACCCACATCTTTCCCCATCTCCCTCGTATGTTTTATTTATTGAGGCGGTACCCCGCCCCCCATACCGTCTCCAGGATCTTGGGATTTTGGGGATCATCCTCGATTTTTTCCCGGATACGGTTGATGTGCACCATAACCGTGGCACTGTCACCCACGTAATCATATCCCCATATTTTTTCGAACAGTTTTTCCCTGGAAAAAACAATATTGGGGTTCATGGCCAGAAATTTCAGAAGCTCAAATTCTCGGTTTGGAAAACGTATCTCAGTATCTCCCTTAAAAACTTTCCAGCTGTTGACCAGGATCCGGAGATCCTGCACCTGGATCTCCTCGGACGCATCCGGTCCTTTGTTGGCAAATTTCTCCACCATCCGCTGATACTGGCGCAGGTTTGCGTTCACTCTCGCCACCAGTTCCGCCGGATCAAAAGGCTTGGAAATATAATCATCCGCTCCCAGTCCAAGGCCACGCACCTTATCCACGGATTCTGTACGGGCAGTTACCATAAGAATGGGAATATCCACTTTATCACGGATCTCCCGGCAGACCTGGTAACCACTTTTTCCGGGAAGCATCAGATCCAGAAGAACAAGGTCAAACTGCTCCTCCTCTGCGATCTGCGCCGCGTCCATTCCATCTGAGAGTATCTTCGTCTCAAAACCGGACGCCTGAAGATAGGCTTCTTCGATCATACTGATATCCGGATCGTCTTCTATGATAAGGATTTTTTTATTGTACGCCATTTTTTTCTCCCTTCTGCACTTCTGACAGAGTTCCTGCTGCCGGAAGCTCCATGCGTACCACGAAACCGTCCGCATTTTCACCGCGGACATTTCCTCCCATTGCTTCCACGAGATATTTCACAATATACAATCCAAGGCCGTTTCCTTCTTTTTTGTTTCTGGACTCATCGCCTCTGTAAAATTCATCAAATACATAGGGCAGTTTTTCCTCCGGAACACCTACACCATTGTCACGGAAACAGATCTCCACGCCACCTTCTGTTCTTTTCAGGGAAAGTTCTGTTTTCAGCACATCACGTTCTGCATACTTCCGGCTGTTTTCCAGAAGATTGTCAAAAATACGCTGCAGCTGTTCCGGATCTGCATCGACATCCAGGTGAATATCCCCTGTTTCTGCCTGCATCTGCTCTTTTTCCTTATCCAGAAGTTCCTGCTTTCCGTTCACATAATTCCGGATAAAATCAGCAATCTCTATTTTCTGAACAGAAAGGGGCATATTTCCGGTTTCGATCTTTGAAACATAGAACAGCTGGTTCAGAAGTCCGTCCATATCTCCGGTCCGACGGTATGCAGCCTGCAAAAACTTCTCCTGCATTTCCGGAGTTGCCGCAATGCCGTCCATAAGTCCTTTGATCGTTCCCCGGATGGCAGTCAGCGGCGTACGCAGGTCATGGGAGATTCCGGCGATCATATCCGTTCTGGCCTTCTCATATTTCCGGTTCTTCTCCTGCTCGCGCAAAATATGCTCCTGCATATGGTTAAATGTGATACACACATCCTCAAATTCCGCATCTCCCACATACCGGATTTCTGTAGTCAGATCGTTGTGCCGGATGCGGTCTGCCCCCTGTTCAAGAAGGTCCAGAGGCTCCATAATATGTTTCTCCAGATTCCTTGTAAAAATCTGGCTCATCAGCAAAAGTACAAGGATACAGATAATTCCATCTGCCCCAAATAAAAGGATAAATTCATTTCTGTGGATCGTCCAGCTTTCCAGAAAATCATCCAGATCTCCGAGAAGTTCCTGGCCATCCTCATGTTGATATTTTACATTGTCAGAATCTGAAAAATTCGATGTGCCGCTTCCCTCAATAAAATCTTCTATGGATGTCTTCAGTTCTTTTTCCACGGATTCCGCGTAAATTTTCACAACCACCAGATTAATAACCAGAAAGATCAGAAGTGTCACCAGCACCATCAGTGCATTTGAAAGAAAAATCCTTCTTTTTACTGTTCCCTTTTCCATGTTTTCACCCTCCTGCAGTTATTTGGTGTAGAGCTACGCAGCGAAGCGGATTGCGAATATCCGCTTGACGCAAAACGCTTTTGTTCATCTTCCTTATACAGCGTTTTTCTAAACAGCAACAGCGGAAAAAACTAAACAGTTTCTAAACTTATTTTTTATCTGCATTGGATCTTCTCTATGCTTTTTTATCATAACACAAACACCTTCACCTGTCGTCCTGTATGACAAAATGTTTCTTATTTTTCCAAAACCATTGACACAAAATCTCTGCGCGTTATAATGTTAGTTGTAACTAATTTATGTTGGCGGATATCTTTCCGCTTTCACTGTTCACATACAGCTTTTTATGGAGGAATCATGCCACTGAATTTAGCTGATATCAACACCGATTATATCATTCAGAAAATATGCGGGAATGAAGGGGACCGCCATTATCTGGAAACCCTGGGTTTTATCGAAGGCGCAACTGTACGGATCGTATCAATCCTTCTCGGCTCTTACATCGTCCGCATACAGGAAAGCAAAATCGGTATCAGTCAGGATTTTACAAAAATGATCATCGTGCAGGCCTGAAAAAGCCTGCTCAATTTTATTTATCAATAAACAAGGAGACTTATTTTACCCATGAAAAAAGAAAAAAGTGTACTTCATCTTTGCGAAGGCACCCTGCTTGCGCTTGTGATCCTGTTGATTATGGATCTTTATCTTCTGAAATTTCTTCAGGATCCGGAAGTATCCTACTATCCCATGCTTCATCTTATGGAAGCAGCTCTGGCACTTCTGGTTGTGACCCTGGCGCTTTCCCTGATCCAGAGAGAACTTCTCTCCCGTCTTATCGTAAAGGCATTTCGGGATATCACCGGTGTCCACAACAAAACATCCCTGGAAAAGCTGGTTCAGGACTTAAGTAACCGCCCAAGCACTTTTGGCGTTGGCGTCATGATGTTTGATCTGAACAATCTGAAATATGTCAATGACACTTACGGACATGAAAAAGGCGATGAATTTATCCAGACCTTCACCTACTGTCTCACCCGGATCCTGGATTCTGACAGTTTTCTGGCCCGCTATGGCGGAGATGAGTTCATCCTGATCCAGCAGAACACCAGCCTCTCCGAGCTTCAGCATATGGCAGAGAAACTGGATTCCCTTGTTCAGGAATACAACACCAGAACTACACTGCCTTTAAGTTATGCCATCGGATATGAAGTCAGTTTCCAGAATCACTATTTTATGATGGAAGATCTGATCAATGCCGCAGACAAAAAAATGTACCAGGACAAAGCCAGCAGGAAAATTGCTGCTATCCGGGAACTTGCCCCTTCCACCCATTCCCGCAATACGGTAATCCCTGCCATCTCTTCGGAAGCCCTTTCTGAAAAGATCCGGCAGATCCAGAAAAGTACCGGAAGTTCCCTCTCCATCGCCCTGATCTCCACAGACATAGAAAATTTTCATTACATCAATGACAAATACGGATATTCCCTTGGAGACGAAATTCTGAATATTGTCTATGAAGAGCTGGCAGGAGCTTCCTTTACCATCCTTACCACCCGCTTTTTCTCCGATGTATTTGTCAGCATTGCAGATATTACGGACCTTACCAGTGAAGCGCTTCTGTCCCAGATCGCAAAACTTGATCAGCAGATCAGCCAGCGCATCCGCAATACCTACCACGTTAATTTCTTCCGCACAAACTCCGGAATCTGCTTTATCCCGGATGCCGAAACCTCACCGGAAACCGTACTGTCCTGTGCAAATGTGGCAAGGCGGCTCTCCAAAAAAATGATTCCGCCCTGCTGCATCTATTCAAGGGAAATTGACCGGCAGGAAAAAATGCAGGCAGAAATTCTCCATTCCTTCCATCAGGCTCTGAAAAATGAAGAATTTCAGATTTATTTTCAGCCCAAAGTATCTCCCACCAACGGAAAAATCTCCAGTGCGGAAGTCCTCGTCCGTTGGCTCCGTGACGAAAAAACGCTCTGGTCCCCGGCTGTGTACATTCCATTATTTGAACAGAATGGTTTTATCATCTGCCTGGATTATTATGTTTATGAAAAAACCTTCCGTTGGCTTCAGGAATCTGTGGAATTTCTTCCCGAAAATTTTCGGCTGTCCTTAAATGTTTCTCCTCTTCATTTCGAAGAACCGGAAAACTTTGTAAAAAAGATCTGCGAGCTGATACATACCTATCAGGTGGATACTTCCAGGCTGACCTTTGAGATCACGGAATCCACTTATGTAAATAATACAGAAGCTGTCAATCAGGTGATCCGACGCCTGAAGCAGCTGAATATCCAAATCTCCATGGATGATTTCGGTTCCGGTTATTCCTCATTAAATACACTGAAAGATCTGCTCTTTAATGAAGTTAAGATCGACCGAAAATTCCTGGGGGATTCTCTGACCGAAAACACCCAGATCGTTCTCCAGGAAGTTTTCCATATGCTGAAACGTATGGGAAAATCTATCGTATGCGAAGGTGTGGAAACAAAAGAAATTGCAGAATTTTTAAAAGCAGAGGGCTGTGACGAAATCCAGGGCTTTCTGTATTACCGGCCTATGTGCCAAAAGGATTTTGAAACACTTCTCCATATATAAAGCAAAGCTCCCGGACAGCCACATCCGGGAGCTTTTATGGTTCTCATATTATCCTCTTTTTCCATGTTTCAGATCTTCCACAATCTCATTGTATCTTTTTCTGTTCAATCTGTAGAAGAACAGCACCACTGCCGTAACGATCCACAGGATTCCGGGGATCGTGGTAAAGGAATGTTTCATGATGCTGAGCACGGCTGAATTCTGGGCCTGGTTTGCCACATAACCGTATTTTCCCAGAAGCGCCGCAAGGAGCGCTGTTCCGATCGCCATTCCAATCTTGTTTCCGAGGGATACGAACGCATACTGGAAACCATCGTTGCGAAGACCTGTTTTCCATTCTCCGTATTCCACGCAGTCCGGTATGATCGCATAGATTGCCGTGTTAAATCCGGAGAAAAAGAACTGTGTGATTCCTGCCAGGGCGTAAAAGGCAGCCGGAGATTCTTTTACATTAAAGAAATACATGGCAAGCATGGAAATTCCGGTAAGGAGCGCAAACAGAGACGCTGTCCGCCCTTTGTTGTTCAGTTTCCGGAAGACCGGCTGAAAGCAGGCAGCTCCGATAATGGACGGAATGATGATACACATGGAGTAAGTTGTATAGTAAGACGCGTTTCCCTCCACATAGGTAAAGTAATACAGAACATCCGCGTTTCTTCCGTAAAGAGTGAAACCAAACAGTACCTGTCCCACCAGTGCCAGAAGATATGGCCGGTTCTGCATGACTGCTTTCAGCTGAACCCGGATGGAGATCTTTTCTTTTTCCGGTGTGGTCACCTGCTCCTTTGTTTTTGCAAAGCAGAAAATATGACATGCCGCAAAAATGCATCCGTAAATGATGGCTACCAGAAGATAACCTGTCTTCTGACTGCTGCTTCCCAGTTTTCCGATCAAAGGCACAGTAATGATGTTGATAATTCCGATAGCGATCATAGCCGCAACCGAACGGGACGTGTTGATCTTCGCCCGCTCATCAATGTCCTGTGTCATTGCGCCGCAAAGCGTTCCGTATGGAATGTTTACACAGGTATATCCCAACACCAGCAGGCAGTATGTGATCACCATATAGATGATTTTGGATGTATCCGACCAGTCCGGATGTGCCCAGAACGTCATCATCAAAAGGATCGCTGTAACAGGCGCTGCAATGAGCAGCCACGGACGGTACCGTCCCCATCTGGTCTTCGTCTTATCCGTAAGTCCTCCGACAATGGGATCGTTGATCGCATCCCAGAATCTTGAGAACAGCATCAGCGCTGAAACAGCCGTCATACTGATCCCGAATACATCTGTGTAAAATATCATCAAAAAATTACTGACAAACATCCAGCTGAAATTACAGCCTACATCACCAAAACCATACGCGATCTTACTGACCAGCGGTACCTTTCCGTATCTGTCTTCACTACCCATAACTCCTCCTGTTTTTCGTTACTCCTCGTTTACTGCTTATCGCTTATATCTCTCCCGGACAGCCACATCCGGGAGCTTTCCTGTTAGTACATTTCCTGGTGTTATTTCTCCTGCACGTTGATGATAACCTTCATGGTTGTCTCACGGTTGGCATCAATATACTGGTAAGCCTTGAGATAATCCTTAAAGGCAAAGGTCTTGGAGATCAGCGGTCTTAAATGAACCTTCTCTGCGTTCACAAGATCGATGGCATCCACATAGTCATCATGACGGTACATCATCGTGCTCTTGATATCCAGCTCATGGTCATTGGCAACTGCCAGGTCAATGGTGGCCATATCCGCAAAAACAGCTACCAGCACGATCACGCTGCCTTTTCTTGCGTATTTGATCGCCTGTCCCATGGTGATGTTATTTCCGGCACAGTCATAGATCACATCTGCTTTATCCGGGCCAAAGGCTTCCGCCATAGCCTCACCAAAATCTTTCTCCTTGGTATTTACGCACACATCAATACCGCACTCTTTCGCTTTCTCAAGGCGAAGATCACTGACATCCGTGATCATAACCTTCGCAGCGCCCATTCCTTTGGCACTCTGTGCCACCAGATTTCCAATGGGGCCGGCACCAAGAACAGCAATATTCATGCCCTTCACATCGCCCATCTGTTTCACTGCGTGAACAGCAACTGCCAGAGGCTCGATCATCGCACCTTCCTCATAAGACATTTCCTCCGGGATCGGTGTGACCTTGGAAGCGTCTACCGCAAAATACTCGGAAGCTGTTCCTGTTGTCTGGAAGCCCATAACCTTCAGCTCTTCGCAGAGATTATATTTGCCGTGGCGGCATGGATAACAATGTCCGCAGTATACCTGTGGCTCGATCGTTACCTTCTGTCCTACCTGAAAGCCTGTGACATTCTTTCCCAGCTCTGTAATCTCACCGGACACCTCATGTCCCTGTGTCACCGGATACTTGGTAAAAGGATGCTTGCCGTGATATACATGAATATCGGAACCGCAGATACCAATATTCATAATCTTAACGAGAACCTGGTCATCTCCCACCTTCGGAACCGGAACCTCTCTGAAAATAATCTCTCCTGGATTTGTCATTACCTGCTGGATCATAATGTTTTTCCTCCTTGTTTATTATGTATTATCTTTTATTAATTGTTTTATTAAAGTAATTACATTATTGTTCTTTTGAGAGGATTTGTCAATAGGGTTTCCGGTGATTCTCCCTGTTGAACAAATTCGATCCGGTTTTTTTATGCACATTTCACTATCCACCACATAAAAAAAGAACCCGCAGCTCCGGCAAGGTTCTTCCATGCCGGAGCTGCAGATTCTTTTCTCTGCATGATTCGTATTCTCTATGCATTTGGTCAATCGGATATTCACACCCCCGCAGGGGACTTACTTGATTCGGTTAAATATTTTTGATTAGCTCATGAAAAAAGTGCTTCGCCGCGCCAACTGCAGATGCTTCCTTCCGGTAGCTGCAGTTCTTAAGATATCTGGTATCACGGTCAAAACCATTGTACTCCATCACTTTTTCTCCGAGAGGCAGCATATGATCCGGCAGATATCCGCCAACCTCGCCGCCCAGGATAATATCCATATCATAAGCCATCCGGAGATTGGAGATCAGTACGGCAAGATGGTCCAGATACTCTCCCCATTTTTCAGAGGCATCTGCTTCTCCTGCGGAAAGACTGTCCATAAACTGTTCCAAAGACTCATAGCGCTCACCGGTCAGCGCGCTGGATGCACAGTAAGCGTCTGCGCATCCCTTCTTGCCGCAGTAACACGGTCTGCCACCCGGAACCAGGATCATATGGCCAAACTCACCGGCCTTCTGATTCTGCCCGGCAAACAGTTTCCCGTCAATACAGAAAGCACCGCCAAGCGTATTATTAAGAGACAGATAGATCGCGTCCTGATACAGATGAAGATCTTCCGCCAGCATAGCTGCATTCGCGTCATTTTCAAAATAAACAGGACAGGAAAAAGCCTGCTCCAGAAAACTGAGGCTGTAATTTTCGATCTTAAGCGCATGCGATTTCACAACAAGATGCTGCTCCCGACTGATGATCCCGGGAATTGAGATTCCGATTCCAAGCAGCTTCTCAGGAGCTTCCATATCTCCCAGAAAATCTTTGACCAGGGAAGACAACTCCAGGCAGTAAGAAGTCTCCGGAGAAAACTTCATTCTTACACGCTCTGTCTTCTCAACCTCTGACCGCATATTTACCAGGACCATCCCGACATGATTCGCCGTGATCATAATTCCTGCTGCATAACGGTAAGAAGGATTAATGCCGATACTTTTCGCCTTTCTGCCTCCTGTGGATGCATACTCCCCGGTCTCTACAAGCACACCGCTCTCCATCAGTTCATTTACGTTGGACAGCACAGTCGGCATACTCATATTCAGGTTTTTGGAAAGCTCCACCTTTGAGGTGCTCCGGTTATTCATCACATAGGTGATGATCCTGGATCTTGTATTGTTTTTTTTCTCTGCTTTTCCTGCCATATCAAACCTCTTGATCGCTTTTATTAATTCTTTTATAAAAGTATGATATTCCTTTCCGGCAGGTTTGTAAAGAGAAAATCAATACCAGCGGGTCATTGGCAGATCATTGTTGATTCCCTTGGTCATCAGGATCTGATGAAGATCAATGATTCCGTTATGGAATGTTGCCGCACATGCGGACAGATAAAGATCCCACATACGCAAAAATTCCTCATCAAACATCGTCTTTTCTTTTTCAAGGTTATCCCGGAAATTCTTTTCCCAGTGAAGCAATGTCTTATTGTAATGCAGGCGGAGATTTTCGATATCCAGGGTATGGAAATTGTCCTCTGCCATATGATTCAGAATTTCACGTAAACTCGGAACGGTTCCGCCCGGGAAAATATATTTCTTGACCCACGGATCACCCGGATGCTCTTTCAGGGCACTGATAAAGTGAAGCAGGAACAGTCCACCTGGTTTCAGGACTTTCTCCACGCAGTCAAGAAACAGCTGATAATTGTCACGGCCAACATGCTCCAGCATACCGACACTGACAACACGGTCAAACTGATACTCTTTCTTCGGAAGATCACGGTAATCCATCAGCTCTACGGTAAGATAATCTTCCAGTCCCTGCTCTTTGATCCGTCTCTGAAATTCCGCATACTGCTCATGGCTTAACGTGATACCGGTACCGTGGATCTTATATTTCTTGGCCGCTTCGATCAGCAGAAATCCCCAGCCGCAGCCAATATCCAGAAGGCTCATGCCTTCTTTGAGATGTAATTTCTTAAGAATATAATCAACTTTATTTACCTGTGCCTGATACAGAGTATCATCTTCATGGATGAAGTATCCACAGGAATAACTCATCGTCTCGTCCAGCCAGAGTTTATAAAAATCATTTCCAATATCATAATGGCTGGTTACTTCCTTTTCCTGGTTTTTCTTGGATGTTGAACTGAACATGATCTTCTTCAGCGCAGACTCATTGGTTGAAAATTTCCCCATCTGTCCCAGAAAATGATCCAGTGCCTCATAAAGATTTCCTTCAATATCCAGATCTCCCCGCATATACGCCTCGCCTAATGCAAGGGACGTACTTTTCATCAGATCCGCAAGCGGGATTACTTTCTTAAAATTCACTGTAAATGTAGGTTCTCCCTCTCCGATATGATACTCAGAATTCTTGAACTTTACCAGAAATGGATAATCTGTAAAGCGTTCAAGGAACTGCACCATTGCTTTCTCTTCAGTCTTTTCCTGTAATGTCTCAAACATAATAGTCTACCTCCTTTAACACAGCATTATGATACACCCGGAGGAAGCCTTTATGTCAAGGGGCGATTTTCACAAAATATACCCAAAAAAGCGGTCTGATTTCAGACCGCTTAAAAATTTCACTCTATCATTCCCTTTTCTTTCAAAAATTCCAAAGCTGTTTCTTTCGGGGTCTTTCCCTCCACATCTACTTTATAGTTCATATCCATCATCTCTTCTGTGGTAATGGCGCCTTCCATTTTGTCCATAACTTCCTGAAGCTGCGGATATTTTTCCAGAGTTTCGTTTCTGGTAATGGACACAGCCTGATATGGTGGAAAAAATTCAATATCGTCTTCCAGTTTCACCAGATCCATCTTTTTCAGTATGGCATCGGTTTCAAAAGCATCTGTCACATCCACCTTTCCGGAGGAAAGTGCCTGATAACGGATATTTCCTTCCAGTCCGTCTACCTCTTTAAAAGATACCTGAAATTCTTTTTTCAGCTTGGGCAAAAGATCCTCCCGCTGGGTAAATGCTGTCGTACATCCCAGTTTCAGACTGCCCGCCTGATCCAGAAGTTCAGAAAGCTTCGTCAAATCATACTGCTCTGCTGTTTCTTGGGTAACCGCAAACACGTAGGTATTACTGAATCCCAGGGAATCTGATACCTGCATATTATACTTTTCTTCCATGCCTTTTTTTACACTGTCATAGACTTCCCTGGGGTCCGAAGACATATTTTCTTTCAGAACATTGGAGATCAGTACACCGGTATAATCCGTGAACGTGTCAATGTCTCCACGCTCCATGGCTGACATGGTGATCATAGTTCCATTAAGATTAAATTTTTCTTCAACCTTGATATCTGTCTGATCCTGGATCAGCTGACTGTAAATATTTCCCAGTATCAGGGCTTCTGTGAAATTCTCACTGCCGACTACGATCTTCTCCTCTTTTCTCTGGAATACACTGTATACAGAGGCAAAACATGGTACTACCAGGATCAGGATAAGAAGACAGACTGCCATGACTGTACGTCCTTTCCGTTCTGCTTTTGTGCGGTTTGTGATCTGATCAACTGGTTTCAGACCTTCCGGAGTCAGAGCACTCTCCACTTTTCCAAGAACAAAATCTACCACCAGGGCAAGAAGACAGGCTGGCAGCGCACCAAGAAGAACAAGATCCGCATCATTTGCATTCAGTCCCAGATTGATCAGCCATCCCAGGCCTCCCGCACCTGCAAAAGCTGCAATGGTAACGGTTCCAACTGCTGTTACTGCCGAAATACGCACACCGGCCATAATGTAAGGCATTGCAATGGGAATCTGTATTTTATACAAAATCCTCCATTTCGTCAGACCGATACTGCTGGCTGACTCAATGGCTGACTGCTGTATACCGGTAATTCCGATATATGTATTCTTTATAATGGGAAGCAGGGCGTAAATGATAACCATTATGATCGCCGGCTTCTGTCCGATTCCTACCACCGGAACCAGGAAAGCAAGAAGGCCGATACTCGGGATAGACTGCATGATATTCGCAATCCCGATCACAACCGAAGAAACTTTTTTGTTCTTTGTTACAAGAATTCCAAGAGGAATACCGATACATATGGAAATCAGCACTGCTGCAGAAGTCATCTGGATATGTTCCAGAAGAAGCTGAACCAGCTCTTCTCTTCTCTGCATAAAAACTTCAAGAAAAGTATTCACCCTCACCCCTCCTGTTCTTTTTTATAACGTTTACTGAGTGTTGAAAGAAGGATACTTTTCGTCAGTACACCTCTCAGTTCCCTGCGTTCATTCAGAACCGGAATAATACCGGATTTATAATAATCAATCTCATCAATGATTTCCTGAAGAGAGCTTTCCTCGAAAACCGAAACATAATCCGATGAGATCATATCTCCAATGCTCGCGGACATATGCTGTACATCCAGTTTGCTTAAGTCTTCAAGCCATACGATCCCCTGAAATTCTCTGGTTTTTCCTTCTGTGATCAGAATACTGTTGATGGCATTCTGGCGCATAACCTGAAGCGCCTGTATCACAGTTCTGTCTTTGGAGAGTATGTATGGTTCTTTACACATAATATCAGATGCATGTATGTACTTCGGATTTCCCCACAAACGGTTCTTTCCTACGAATTTTTCTACATAATCATTGGCCGGATGCCTCAGAATCTCTTCTGTTTTATCAAACTGTATTACAGTTCCATTCTGTATAAAGCAGATCTTATCTGCACATTTGATTGCTTCATCCATATCATGGGTGACAAATACGATTGTTTTTTCATACTCTTTCTGCAGCTTGACGATCTCATCCTGCAGTTCTTCTCTTGTAAGCGGATCCAGTGCCGAAAAAGGTTCATCCATCAGGATCAGATCAGAGTCTGTAGCAAATGCTCTGGCAACGCCTACTCTCTGGCGCTGTCCTCCGGATAGCTGGCACGGATAACTGTTGCTGTACACTTTCGGATCAAGATTTACCATATCCAGAAGTTCATTGATCCTCTGTTCTCTTTTTTCCGGTTCCATTCCTTCAAGCTGCGGAACGATCTCCAGATTTTCTTTTACTGTAAAATGTGGAAACAGTCCGCCTTCCTGTACCACATATCCGATCTCTCTCCTTAATTTGATATCCGGAATCTCACGGATGGATTTTCCATCAATGATAATATCTCCCCGATCCATGGGAAGAAGTTTGTTGATCATTTTCAGAAGGGTTGTTTTTCCACATCCGCTGGAACCAATGATGGCAACGAATTCCCCGGAAGCAAATGTCATATTGATATCCCGGAGGATCAGTTTGTCTTTATAGGATTTCGAAACATTTGTAAATTCTATCATAGGCTTCACCTTTCCAATTCTACCTCATTATCCAGGTTGTCTCTCGATAGCTTCTCTTTTATACATATCCAGAGTGAAGAAGGGCATTGACTGTGAATGCCCCTCTTTCTTGTTCCATAATTATTTTACATGTTTTACGATCAGTGCATCAGCAACGCCTACGCCTTCACCTTCCGGATATACAAACAGCGGATTGATATCCAGCTCTTTCAGTGTATCCTTGTTTGCACTTGCATATCTGCTGATTCCCGCAATCGTCCTGCACAGTGTCGGAATGTCACATTTTGCATTTCCTCTGTAACCATTCAGAAGTTTATAAGATTTCAGTGATTTCAGCATATCCAGCGCTTCCTCTTCACACAACGGTGCCGGATATAAAGCCACATCTTTAAATACCTCTACAAACACACCGCCCATTCCTACCATGATCATAGGTCCGAACTGCGGATCATTGTTTACTCCGATAATCATTTCCACACCGGATTTCAACATCGGAACCATAAGGATTCCATTGATCTTCGCATCCGGTCTTGCATTTGTTACATTACTCATGATCTCTTCGTAAGCTTTTACAGCTGCTTCTTTTCCACGGATATTAAGCTTCACACCGCCAACATCACTCTTATGCAGGATGTCTGCGGATTCTACTTTCATAGCCAGCGGGCAGTCTGCGCTTTCCGCAAATGCAGCTGCTTCTTCTACTGTTTTTGCAATGACTTCTTTTGGAATGTCTACACCAAAGTCTGCAAGTTCCATCTTGCTGTCATGCTCTGACAGAGCGAAAGTTTCTTTGCCAGCAGGTGCTCCGGCAGAAAGTTCCAGTGTTTTTCCTTCGGAAGTATAGGAAATAAAATCTGACAGATGGCGGATGATCTTAAATGCATATACAGGAGGAGGGAGGATCGGCACTCCGATCTTGAAGAGTTTTTCCTGGTATTCCGGGTTTCTGGTGTTTTCCGCAAACGGTATCATGGCAATCGGTTTACAGTTCTCACCTTTTTCCCGTACAACTTTTTCAATTCCCTGATACATATAGTGAATCGCAGGATCTGCTACTTCAAGAAGCAGAGTATAGCCGATCAGTACCATTTCAATATTCGGATCATCCATCACTGTACGTAAGGCTCCTGCGTACAGATCTGCATCATAGGAAAGACTGGCTGTCATATCCAGCGGATTGTTCGGAGATGCATAAGATGGAAGCTGTTCTTTAAGTTTTGCAAGAGTTTCCGGCGCAAAATCCGGATATTCGATTCCGTTAAGGCTTCCTACATCTGCACAGATTCCGGTCTCGCCTCCGGAAAGGTTCATAGATGCAAAGACTGCCTTCTTCGGATATCTTTTCAGTGTTGCCAGCATCAGTGAAGTTGCGATCAGCTCTTCCAGATCATCTACACGGATCGCTCCGAATTTCTTCAAAACCGCATCAAAAGATGCATCCGAACCGGAAAGACTTCCTGTATGGGAGGCTGCAATCGCTCCACCTTTGGCACTTCTTCCTGCCTTGAGAATCACAACCGGTTTCTTTTTTGCTGCCGCTTTTTTCAGGACATCTGCAAATTTCGCCGCATTTTTTACACCCTCGATGTAAACACTGACAACTTTTGTATCTTCATCTTCTACAAGGAAATCCATATAATCTTCCATCTGGACAATCTTTCCGTTTCCCGCCGAAATGCTGTAGGAAAAACGCATTCCCGGATCATCCATCATGGAAAGACACAGCTGTCCGCTCTGTGAAACAACACCAACGCTTCCTTTACGGTCTCTCTTAGCTGATATAAATGCAAAAGCCTGTACATTATCAATGTAATTGACAAATCCGGCACAGTTTGGTCCCATAACCGCAATGTCCAGTTCTTTTGCCGCCGCGATCAGTTCGGCCTCATTTTTACGGCCTTCCTCTGTTCCGATCTCGCCGTATCCGCTGGCAAAAACAACGGCTCCGCCAACACCTTTGGCTGCTCCTTCTTTCAGAAGCGGGATAACTGTCTTCTGTGAAGTACAGATCACCATCATATCAATGGTATCCGGTATATCGGAAATGCTCTTATAGCAGGGAACTCCAAATACACTTTCT
>ERZ1034946.453-NODE-453-length-20644-cov-6.739181_pt1 | contig 20644 bp, 26 predicted proteins | sample MGYA00520591_ERZ1034946 | MGnify/ENA primary metagenome ERZ1034946 (study PRJEB33766, sample SAMN09781753) | gut metagenome | biome: gut microbiome | host: Homo sapiens | place: Madagascar | study: EMG produced TPA metagenomics assembly of the PRJNA485056 data set...
GTATATTGGTTATATAAATGGATTATTCCAAAAAAGATTTTATCCGGATGATATAAAGCTTCCTATGCTTTTAATCGGCGGAAGTGATATTGTGTATAATCTTGTTGTATATCTGGTAATGTTCCTTTTTAGAAGCAGATTTGCAATTGCAGATTATTTTGCTTCTATTATTCTTCCAGAATTTGTATACACAATGGTTATTACAATTTTCTTATACTATTTGTTACTTAAGATAAACCAGAAGTTAGAGGCATACGAAAAAAGGAGTGCGAAAAAATTTGAATTATGATGTAAAAGAATTCCTGAAAAAATTTTTCAGCTCAAGATTGTTTGTCCTTGGTGCAGTGCTCAGTTTGTTTTTTATAATTGTGCTTGTGAGAGTCTTCACGCTGCAGATAGTAAATGGTGAATCATATCAGGAAAATTTTACCATGCTGATACAAAAGACCCTGTCAATTGATGCAGCGAGAGGAAATATATACGACTGCAATGGCAATCTCCTGGCATACAATGAGCTGGCTTACTCGGTCGTAATCAGTGATAATGGTACCTATGACAGCACCAGTGACAAGAACGAGGAATTAAATGCCGAGCTTGCAGAGATTGTTTCTGTGATAAAGAAAAACGGCGAGAGCATATACAATGACAATTTTCCAATTGCTTTAAATGATGATGGACAGTATGATTTCCGCATATCGGGAACATCACTTAACAGATTCCGGGCAGATGTGTTCGGAGCCATATCATATGATAAGCTCGAATATAACAAGACCTTTGGTTTTGACGAATCAAAGGCTACGGCAGACCAGATTATGCAGTATCTGATGTCAGATGAAAGAGAATGCTTTGACATCAGCGACAAGTATGACAAGGAAACTGCCTATGAGATTACTGCAATCAGATATGCAATCAAGGGAAACAGGTATTCAAAGTATAAGACTACCACAATTGCCAAGAATGTATCTGATGTCACAGTGGCATACATGAACGAACATTCTGACACATTGACGGGTATTTCTATAGAGGAAGACAGTGTCCGCAAATACAATTATGCTGAGTACATATCGTCTCTGATTGGATATACAGGAAAAATATCTACAGAAGAGTATGACGAGCTCTCCAAGGATGATGACAGTTACACACCAAATGACACCATAGGTAAGTCTGGCCTTGAGCAGTACTACGAGAAATACTTGAGAGGCATCAATGGTGAAAAGGAAATATATGTAAACAGTGTGGGAAAAATCACAGAGGTGATAAGCAGTACAGACCCTACAGCAGGAAACGACCTGTATTTAAGCATAGACATCAATCTTCAGGAAGCCGCTTATAAGCTTTTAGAGCAGGAAATCGCAGGCGTTGTATATTCCAAGATTAAAAGCGGCGAGATACCTGTAAATGATGTGTTTTTTGCCCTGGTAAATAACAATATTATTGATATTACAAAGTTTGGTGATGATGATGCAGGAGATACGGAAAAAGCTGTTAATTCCGTGTTTGCATCAAATCAGGCAAATGTAATCAGCCAGATTAGCAGCCAGCTTAATTCGGACTCGGCTTTATCGCTTGAAAATATGCCAGAAGATATTCTGGATTATTTTACCTATATTTTCACAATGCTTAGAAATGATGAAGTGCTGGTTTCAGCTGACATAGATAAATCTGATTCGGTATATCAGGACTGGAAGAATAACAAGCTCAGCCCAGGAGAGTACCTTAAATACTGCATTTCACAGCAGTGGATTGACATTACAAAGCTTGATGTGGACGAGCAGTATGCGGATTCTTCTGAGATATTTACTGCACTCTGCAATTATATTGAGACTGAACTGCAGGGGGACAAGGAATTTTCCAAGCTGGTGTATAAGTATTTAATCCAGAACGGAAGTATTTCAGGACAACAGCTTTGTATAATCATGTTTGAGCAGGGAACTGTGGACTATGATGATGAGGTGGTAAATGGTCTTAAATCAGGCTCACTTACAGCCTATTCATTCCTGTTGGACAAGATTGATAAAATAGAGATTACACCTGCCCAGCTTGCCCTGGATCCATGTACCGGTTCTACTGTAATCACTGATATTACCACCGGTGAAATTAAGGCGATGGTAAGCTATCCGGGCTATGATAACAATAAGCTGGCAAATGGGGTAGATGCGGAGTATTATGCGGCTTTACAAGAGGATAATTCCAATCCGCTTTATAATTATGCTACACAGGAAAAGACAGCACCTGGTTCTACCTTTAAGATGGTTACATCTACAGCAGGTCTGGCAGAAAATGTTATCACTACAGGTACTACGATTAACTGTACTGGTGTATTCCGTGACGTAAGCAATGAGCCTAAATGTTGGATTTATCCGGGCAGTCATGGAGCTGAAACTGTATCTGATGCAATTAGGGATTCATGTAACGTGTTCTTTTACACTACAGGCTTTAATCTGGCGGCAAAGGACACAGGAACCTATGATGATGCAAATGGTATAGCCTATATACAGAAATATGCATCTATATATGGTTTAAACCAGAAAACCGGTATTGAGATAGAAGAGAACACACCTGAGATTGCTACGGAGTTCCCTGTTATGGCTGCAATTGGACAGTCTGATAACAACTTTACAACGGTTTCTCTGTCCAGATATGTGACAGCGGTGGCATCAGGAAAGCTCTACAATTATCAGCTTATGAGTAAGATTGTTGATATAAATGGCAATGTGATTGAAAGCTATGAGCCGGAATACACTGATATATCAGATACACTGAATGCAGGCCAGTGGGATGCAATACATTCCGGTATGCGCATGGTGGTAGAAAATCTGGACAGCTTTGAGGGCTTTGAAATCCCTGTTGCCGGAAAAACCGGTACAGCCCAGCAGATTGAGACAAGACCTAACCATGCTCTGTTTGTTGGATATTTTCCTTATGATGATCCAAAGTATTCCATTGCGACACGTATTGCATATGGATATAGTTCACATAATGCAGCTTCGGCAGCAAGAAATATAATCTCATATTATTATGGAAACCAATCTTTGGATGATATTCTTGCATTAAATGCGTCAGGTGTAAATACATCGGCATCTTCTGCAACAGCAGATTAATAAAATAACTGAAGGAGGCTTCTATGAGTGAAGCAATTGTTTTCACTTCCGGAAAAGGCGGTGTAGGCAAGACAACAGTGCTTGCCAATATCGGAGTTGGTCTTTCACAGTTAGATAAAAAAGTCGTTATGTTAGATACGGACATGGGACTTAGAAATTTAGACCTGGTAATGGGTCTTGAAAATCGTATAAACTATAATATTTTAGATTTGCTGGACAATAGCTGCCGGTTAAATCAGGCGCTTATAAGAGATAAGAGGTATCCTAACCTGTATCTCATTCCAGCGGCTCCGGGATATAAGAGTCTTTCCGGCTATACAGAGAGATTTAAGACGCTGATTGAATGCCTGAAAAAGGAATTTGATTACTGTCTTATTGACTGTCCTGCGGGAATGGATGATGGATTCAATTTCGCAATATCTGCGGCAGACAGGGCTGTGGTGGTCACAACACCCCATATCTCAGCAGTAAGGGATGCCGGCAGAATACTGTACCTATTGGAATACAATAATTTTAACAAGGTTGATCTGGTTATAAATGAGTATGACAAGCATATGGTCAGACACAACGAACTTATATCACAAAAGGATATCGAGGAATTGTTGTCCATCAAGGCTTCAGGGGTTATCCCCTTTGATAAAAAGATTATAGTAAGCCAGAATCAGGGAATCCCGGTAGTTTCCCTTAAGGCGAGAGTTAACGCTCATTTTATGAAACTTACAAATCGTTTTAACAGATTGGAGATTATAAAAGGAGAGTGCCTTAATGAAGTTTAAAAGAACTGCCGGAACAGTTGCATGTGAAAGGTTAAAATGTGTCATGGAGACAGACCCCTTTGAGTGTTCTGGCGGGAATATGGCACAGATGAAAAAGGAGATATTGGAAATCATAGGCAGATATTATGATTTATCTCCTGAAAGCTATGATATTAAGATTGTATTAAAAAGTAAGAAAAGAGCAGCAAATGATTAAACAGTACAAATTGAGAAATTACCATTTTCAGTTAATAGTATTTATAGTTTTACTAAACGTTATCGGAATTTTGCTTATTGGAAGTGCAAAGGAATCTGTGCAGTCAAAGCAGATACTTGGAATGGCAATGGGATTAGTGGTAATGGTAGCTATTTCACTTATGGACTACAGCTTTATACTCAAATTCAGGTGGTTGTATTACATAGGAACAATTGGTCTTTTAATACTGGTAGAGGTGGCTGGAAAAACAACTGGTGGTTCCCAGCGATGGATTAAGATTGCTGGTATCCAGTTCCAGCCTTCAGAGCTTGCCAAGATAGTAGTTATATTGTTTTTTGCAGGTTTTTTTGCTAAATATCAGGAAAAAGTAAACACGGTCAAGACGATTTTTCTGTCCTTTTTGCTTGTGGGCATTCCATTGGCATTGATTCTTATGCAGCCTGATACTTCTACAACTATTGCGACAATATTTATTTTTATTGTACTCTTGTTTATTAGTGGATTAAGTTATAAAATAGTTTTATCGGTGATAGGTGTATGCGTTCCTGTAGGTATAGCAGGCTTAAGCTATATTATCTCGAATGCAGATGCTTTGATTGCAGAACATTACCAGTTCAAGCGAATTATGGCATGGATAGATCCAGCCAAGTATTCAGATGCGGCTACCCAGCAGAGAAATTCTATTATGGCTATTGGCTCAGGACAGCTATGGGGTAAGGGACTCAACAACTCAGTTGCTACCTCTCTTAAAAATAGTAATTACATCCTTGAGCCACAGACTGATTTCATTTTTGCGGTTGCCGGTGAGGAGCTTGGCTTTGTAGGCACGATGGCGATAATTGTACTGCTTCTCCTGATAGTTTTGGAGTGCATACTGATTGGAACCAAGGCAAAGGATTTGAGCGGAAAGCTCATCTGTTGCGGAATGGCATCCCTGGTTGGCTTCCAGGCATTTATTAATATGTGCGTTGCAACTGGATTGATGCCAAATACAGGTATTCCATTACCTTTTGTCAGTTATGGTCTGACATCACTTGTTACTTTGTATATGGGAATGGGATTTGTACTAAATGTAGGACTACAACCGAAAAAATATTAGAGGGAGGTTCTAAATGAATATAGGACTCGTCGCACATGACTCAAAGAAAAAATTAATGCAGAATTTTTGTATTGCTTACCGCGGTATTTTAAGCAAGCATGAGCTTTATGCTACTGGAACCACTGGCAGACTCATTGAGGAGGTAGCCAATCTGCAGGTTCATAAATATCTTGCAGGACATTTAGGTGGAGTACAGCAGCTCGGTGCCCAGATTGAGCATAATGAGATTGACCTCGTTATTTTCTTAAGAGATCCGCTCAGACCAAAGCCACATGAGCCTGAGGTAAACAGTATTGTTAGAATTTGTGATGAACATAATATTCCTCTTGCAACTAATCTTGCAACTGCGGAGGTGCTTATTTTGTCATTAGACAGAGGAGATTTAGACTGGCGTGAAATGTATAAATAGACTCAAAAAAAGCAGACTGCTGTGTGTCCTTTGCATAGCAGCTCTTTTTGTAACCGGATGTGGAACTCAGAAGGTGGCCAATGCCTATGATGTATATTCAAATGACTATACCCTGGGCAGCAATACCTATACATATTTCGGAAGCAATTTGTGTGTAACCAATAATGTCAATTACGGAACAGACCAGACACACTCTGACGTGGCTCAGGGTGCCGGTTTATTTAACATTGATACAAAGGAAGTACTGTACAGTCAGAATATATTCGATAAATTATATCCTGCCAGTACTACGAAGATTTTAACCGCATATATTATTATCCGGTATGGTAATCTGGATGATATGGTTACTGTATCAGCCAATGCAGCAAATCAGGACGAATCTTCATCTGTATGTGGCATAAATGAGGGAGATGTGACTTCTGTCAGGAATCTGCTCTATGGGCTTTTGTTGTGCAGTGGAAATGATGCGGCAGTGGCTCTTGCTGAGTATTATTCAGGCAGTGTAGAGGCTTTTGCTGATGTGATGAATGCAGAGGCTTTAAAGATGGGAGCTACAAACAGCCATTTTGTAAATCCAAGCGGATTCCCGGATGAAAATCATTATACTACGGTTTATGATATGTATCTGATTTTTTCCAATGCTATATCACTGGAGACTTTCCAGCAGATAATCAGTACCCAGACCATAGATGTCTCATATACTAATGCGGCTGGCAATACTATAGATAAAACTTATAACAATACAAACCAGTATCTCACGGGAGCTTCTGAAGCACCGGAGGGAATAAATGTAATAGGTGGAAAGACCGGCACCACATATGATGCCGGATATTGCCTTGTTCTGCTCAGCACCAATGCGAAGGGTGAGAGACTTATCAGTATAGTTTTTAAGGCTGATGGAAAATCAAATCTATATTTACTAATGAATGATATATTGTCGTCTTTTGGTAATTAAAGATTGTAATTCATGTGCAGGTATACTATAATAATATCAAAGAACTTGAAGGTTTTGGTTAGTTTTCACAATATTATATCCAGGAGGGGCCGCTATGATAGAGATTATATGTGGAGAAAAAGGAAAAGGTAAGACAAAGGAACTTTTAGGAAGGGTTAATTCATCTGTGGCATCTGCTTCAGGCAGTGTCGTATACTTAGACAAGAGTCAGAAGCATATGTATGAACTGAATAATAAGGTCAGACTTATCAATGTGATGGATTATTCTATTTCAAATTGTGATGAATTTATTGGATTTATATGTGGTATTGTTTCACAGGACAATGATCTTGAGGAAATGTATCTGGATAGTTTTTTGACAATTGCTTCTGTTGATACAGAAAATGAGATTACCTATGCAATTGAAAAGCTGGATGTGATTAGTGAAAAATATAAGATTAAGTTCATCATCAGTGTTTCAAAGAATATTGATGATTTGCCGGAATGTGCTAAGGCAAAGGTTGTTGTATCATTATAGTATCTATGGAATATGTAGATTATGGAGTGTTCACAAGTTCTGTGAACACTCTTTTTACTGTATAGGAAATCACGCTGCAATTTCCCATACAGAAAAAGCAAGCAGGCTTGCAATATGCGCAGTTTTCTGTATATCTAAACTGTCATTCATCACAGATAAGCTGGCATTTAGATATCAGGTGTCTTGATACGTCCGAAGAAACTGATTATATAGATTCCACTAAGTCCGACCAGAGCATATATAACACGGGAAATCCATGTCATGTCTCCCAGAATAAATGCCACAAGATCAAATCTGAAGAATCCAATTAAGCCCCAGTTTATACAGCCGATTACAGCAAGGGTTAACAGTGTATTATCTAACCATTTCATGATAGTGCCTCCTTTATTTTTATATTATTATTTCACTTATTTCATCTTTTATACATTAGCGCATTATGTTAAAATAGAAAGGAGAGTTATTTCTGAGAGGTGAATTTTGTGACTTCAAATAATGATAAGATAATTAAATACAACAGACAATTTAACCTCAATATAGGCATGGTTATATTTTGTGTTATTATTGTTTATATGATTTTTCATATTTTTACATATTTGACATCCAGTTCTATCGCCGAATATCAGGTTTCCCAAGGAACTATTGCAACAAATAATATTTACAGAGGTCTGATTATCAGAGATGAGACTGTGGCATATGCAGAACAGAGCGGATATATAAATTATTATGTGAGTGATGGCTCCAAGGTGTCCGTAAATGATGTGATATACTCGATTGACACTACAGGAGATGTTTCGTCTCAAATCACATCAGCAGTGGAGGATGGTTCTTTACTTGATAAGGAGTCCATAACAGATTTTGCAAATGAAATAAACAGCTTTGCCCAGAGTTATAATTCTTCAGATTTTTCTTCTGTGTCTCTTTTTAAGGAGCAGTTATCTTCAAGCCTGACACAGACCCTGAGCCAGAATGCTTTAAGCTCTCTGAGTGATGCAGTGGGAACAGCGGAGCAAAATGCTACATTTTATAAATATACTTCATCCCAGCCAGGTATAATCAGCTACAGGATAGACGGCTATGAGGGACTGACAGTCTCTGATTTCTCAAAAGAGGATTTAACTTCTACCATCTATTCATCTAAAGACTTGGACAAGAATACTGAGATTAATCAGCTGGATCCGGTATATAAGAGGATTAACAGTGATACATGGAATATAATTATTGAAATTTCAGATTCATTGGCAGAGGAGCTTAATGATGGCTCATATGTTAAAATTAAATTCTGTGAAGATGATTACACCTGCAATGCTGCATATCAGATTATAAAGAAGGAAAGTTCGTATTTTTTAAATCTGGAATTAAAAACCTCTATGATTAGATATATCAATGACAGATATACAGAGATTGAGCTTGTCTTAAATTCAGAGACAGGACTTAAAATCCCAAATTCTGCCATTACATCAAAGGAGTTTTTTAAGGTACCTATATCATATTTTACACTGGGTGCAGATTCCAATGACCCTTGTCTGTTGATAAAATCAGATAAGGATGATGGACAGGTAAAGCTTGTAACTCCTACAATTTACTTTGAGACAGATGATTACTATTATATTGACAGTGAGGATGTAAATGAGGGGGATGTGGTAATGCTCAACGATTCCTCATCAACATACACAATTGGAACAGACAAGGAAGCCTTGACAGGAGTGTATAATATAAATAAGGGATATGCAGTATTCAAACAAATCAGCATTATATCACAGAATGATGATTATACAATTGTAGACCCGAAGACAGCTTATGGTATTTCTCTGTATGACCATATAGCTCTTAATGGGGATTCCGTTCATGAAAATGATATCATAAGCAAATAAAATATAGCAGAAAAGAGGAAAAAGCAAATGTTAAAAGAAAATTTAACAAAAGTTGAGGAAAATATTCAAAAAGCCTGCGACAAGGCCGGCAGGAAACGCTCTGAGGTTACGCTTATAGCAGTAAGCAAGACAAAGCCGGTTGAAATGCTGCAGGAGATATATAATGAGGGCATCAGAGAGTTTGGAGAGAATAAGGTTCAGGAAATGTGCGAGAAGATGGAGCTTATGCCTCAGGATATAAAGTGGAATATGATAGGACATTTACAGACTAATAAGGTTAAGTATATCATAGGAAAGACATCCCTGATTCATTCAGTTGACAGCTTAAAGCTTGCAGAGGAAATCCAGAAGCAGGCAGTAAAGCATGATGTGACTGCTGATATACTGGTTGAAGTAAATATTGCAAACGAGGAATCAAAGTTTGGAATATCCAAGGATGAGACAATCCAGATGGTAAGGGATATTGCAAAACTTGACCATTTGAAAATAAAGGGACTTATGACAATCGCACCATTTGTAGAGAATCCAGAGGATAATAGATTGTACTTTAGGGAAATCAAGCAATTATCAGTTGACATCAATAATCAAAACATAGATAATGTCAGTATGGATGTTCTGTCAATGGGTATGACTGGTGACTACATGGTGGCAGTTGAAGAAGGTGCTACAATGGTCAGAGTCGGAACCGGTATATTTGGCGAGCGAAACTACAATATATAAAATAGAAAGCAGGTAAATAATCATGAGCGTTATGGATAAGTTTTTAGATGTTATGCGACTTAACCCAGATGAGGACTATGATTTTGACAATGAAGATTACGATATAGACGAGGAAGAGGAGGAACAAAAACCGAGAATCTCCCGCAAAGAAAAGAAGCAGAGGGAAGAGACTTTTGAACCACAGCCACAGAAGGAAAAGGTTGTTAGATCAAATCCGAAGATTACACCAATTACTAAGTCAACAAGAAAGCAGGCACTGGGAATGGAAGTATGTGTAATTAAACCTATATCTATGGAAGACGAAATTGAGATAACAGATACACTTTTAAATGGGACAACTGTTATTTTGAATATGGAAGGCCTTAATTTAGAACTGGCACAGAGAATTATTGATTTTACATCTGGAGCCACATATGCTATGCATGGAAATCTTCAGAAAATATCGAATTATATTTTCCTTGCGACTCCAAATGGAGTAGATATATCAGGAGATATACAGAATCTCATGGATTCAATGTCAAAAGGATTTACGGTTTAAGCTATGAAAAAGACTAATAAATTTATGGGACTAAGTGTTCTGACTATTATTATGCTTGTCATACTGGATCAGCTAACTAAGTTTCAAGCGGTTGCAAAGTTAAAGAATGGCTCTCCATTTGTGATTATAGATGGAGTGTTTGAATTGAGATATCTTGAGAATCAAAGTGCAGCATTCGGATTTGATATTGTGTCGTTCTTTCAGAAAATATTTAAAATAAAATATTTTACAGAAAATCCGGAAGCGTTTCTGACTGCAAAGATGGTTATTTTTGCAATTGTCACAATTGCTGTGGTTATATTGCTAATGATTTTTTATAGCCACATACCGCAGACCAAGAGATTTCTTGGAATTAATTTAATTTTGATTTTCTTTGTGGCTGGTGCAATCGGCAATTTAATTGATAGAATTGTAAATAATTATGTAGTGGACTTTTTTTATTTCAAATTGATAAATTTCCCTATATTTAATGTGGCAGATATATATGTGACCGTTGCAGCCTTTGCATTTATCATACTTGGAATCTTCTATTACAAGGAGGAAGATTTTGAGATGATTTTTAGGAAAAAAGATAAAAAGTAAAAGAGATTGGCATGAAAACAGAACTGTATGAAGTTTTGAATGAGCAGGAGGGAGAAAGACTGGATAAATTTCTAAGTATTATTTATCCAGATCAGTCTCGCTCTTTTTTTCAAAAAATAATCAAAGACAATAAAATACTGGTAAATGATAAGCCGGAAAAGGCAAATTACAGGATAAAATGTGATGATATAATAAATATAACTATTCCCGATGCGGTGGAGACCCAGATTGTGCCAGAGGACATTCCTATTGACATAATTTATGAGGATGATGATGTGCTTATCGTAAATAAGCCAAAGGGCATGGTGGTACATCCATCAGCAGGCCATTATACAGGCACTCTGGTAAATGCCATAATGTATCATTGTAAGGATTCCTTAAGTGGCATAAACGGAGAAATCAGACCGGGAATTGTCCATCGTATTGATATGGATACAACTGGTTCGCTTATTGTATGTAAAAATGATGAGAGCCATATTAATATTGCCAGACAAATTAAGGATCACACTGTAAACAGGATATATGAGGGCATAGTGATTGGAAATCTGAAAGATGATGAGGGAACAATTGAGGGACCTATAGGCAGACATCCGATTGACAGGAAAAAGATGTGTATAAATGAGAAAAATGGCAAGCCTGCCATAACCCACTACAAGGTCTTGGAGAGGTTTGGAAACTATACTTATGCCCAGTTTAAGCTGGAAACAGGCAGAACTCACCAGATAAGGGTACATATGTCAAGCATAGGACATCCCTTATTGGGCGACACCTTATATTCATCCGGTAAATCTGCCTTTAAGAATTTGCAGGGACAGACTCTTCACGCTAAAACCATTGGCTTTATACATCCAAGGACAAATGAATATGTTGAATTTTCGGCACCATTGCCGAATTATTTTGAAAAATTACTTAATCAGTTGAAATTGTAGCGCAATTTGGTTATAATTTAATTATCAAATAAAGTGTTAAAGGGGTTGAATATTATGGCTTATAATGAAATTTACACGATTGGTAGAGAATTTGGAAGTTATGGTAAACAGGTAGGCGAGAAGCTGGCAGAAAGACTTGGAATTGCCATATACGATAAAGAATTACTGCAAAAGGCAGCTAAAGAATCAGGATTTTGTGAGGAAATATTTGAAAATCATGATGAGCGCCCAACGAACAGTTTCCTGTATTCACTTGTAATGGATACATATTCTGCAGGAAGTTATTCAGCAGCGCCATTTATGGATATGCCGCTTAACCACAAGGTTTTTTTGGCGCAGTTTGATGCAATCAAGAAAATTGCTGAAAACGAGTCCTGTGTTATTGTAGGCAGATGTGCAGATTATGCATTGGCAGACAATCCAAAGTGCCTGAATATATTTATCAGGGCTGAAATGGATGACAGAGCTAAGCGAATCAGCAAACGTCTCGATATAACTGAAGCTAAGGCTAAGGATATGTGTATCAAGCAGGACAAACAGCGTGCAAGCTATTACAACTATTTTACCAGTAAGAAATGGGGAGACGCACGAAGCTATGATTTATGTCTGAATACATCTAAGATATCTGTAGATGATTGTGTGGATGTAATACTTGAGTATCGTAAGAAAATGAAATAATGTCTATACATGAATGGGTTCATGTTATATGTGCAAATATGATCCATAAGGTGAAAAGGAGCTTTGCGATTTAAATATACGGAAATTAATCAAAAGGCTCCTTTTTTTTGATTAATACAGTCAACTATTCGTTAAACTCGGCTTTTGCGAATAATATGTATAATGGGTAAAATAAGCAAAACAAGCTATCTCTTACCCATGCTTTATATAGCCAGGTCCTCCGAATCCAGAATAATTGTAAATGGTCCATCATTATTGAGTGCTATCTGCATATCCGCACCAAATATGCCGGTCTGGACTACATCTACAGATTGTTCAGCCTGCTCAATACAGTATTCATACAGATTGTTAGCCAGCTCAGGATTGCCAGCATCAGTAAATGATGGTCTGTTGCCTTTGCGGCAATTCGCGTACAGTGTAAACTGTGAAATAAGTAGAAGCTGACCATTTACATCCTTGAGGGATAAATTGGTTTTGCCGTCTGAATCTGAGAATATACGCATATTGATTAGTTTTGACATCATCTTGTCTGCTATTTTGGTAGTATCAGTGTCTGATACACCGATGAATACGCAGAGACCATTGTCTATTTTGCCGGTAACATGATTATCAATGGTACAGCTTGCCTGGGTAACTCGTTGTATTATAAATCTCATGATGGTTGTTATCCTTCCTTTTGTTTTCCTTTATTTTATTTAGACATTATATCATGTGCTTTCGCACATGATATATGATAATTCATGCGCATCCGTGCTTTGTACTCCGCGTCTGATATAATTTCGCTACGCTTATTATATCATGAACAAAAACAGTTCATGATCAACATTCGTCGTTCGTCAATCATGCAAGCATGTTGACTCACTTGCACTCATTATATCATAAGTTCACAAATATAAAACATGGATTTGCAGTTATAAATAATGTATAATTCATATGTATATAAATAAAGCAAAAGAATAATGGAGTGAATATTTTAAATGAAACTTCAAAAACTCTACAGTCTCGTAAGACAGGCTGTCGATGAATATAAAATGATTGAGGAAAATGATAGAATTGCAATTGGAATATCCGGAGGAAAAGACTCTCTCACTCTCCTCTATGCGCTTGCAGGGCTTAGGAGTTTTTATCCGGCAAGGTTTGACTTGGTGGCAATTACAGTGGATTTGGGATATGAAGCCTTTGATTTGACAAAAGTTAAGGCTCTGTGTGATGAACTTCAGGTAGAATACCATATTGTAAAAACTGATATAGGACGCATATCATTTGAAAAATCAAAGGAACAGAACTCTCCTTGTTCCTGGTGTGCTAAGCTAAGAAAAGGAGCTTTTAATGAGAAGGCAAAGGCTCTGGGATGCAATAAAATTGCATATGCCCATCACATGGATGATATAATAGAGACAATGTTTATGTCCATGTTTTATGAAGGTAGATTTTACTCATTTCCACCTGTTACACATTTTGAGGATGTAGATATGTATGTGCTCAGACCTATGATGTATGTGAGTGAGTCAGAGGTCAAGGGCTTTGCGAATAAGTACAAGCTTCCGGTTGAAAAAAATCCCTGCCCTTATGATGGGCATACACGGCGAGAATATGTAAAGAATCTAATTGCAGTCTTAAACCATGATAATCCGGGCATAAAAAAGCGTTTATTTAATGCAATTAAAAATGGAAATATTGCTGACTGGAATAAATGTATGAATAGATAAAAGGAAGAAATATGAAAAAAGAACGTGCATATTATGAAAATGTAGATAAGAAAAATGAAGAACGATTGAACGAAATGCTCACTACTCTCCCCTCCTTCTGTAAGACATTTTTCAGAGGAATTGAGCATAAAACAGCATCCAGAACCAGAGTTGCCTATGCATATGACCTGGGAGTATTTTTTGATTATATGCATGATAATAATTCGATGTTAAAGGCAATGGATATACATGATTTTCCAATGTCAATATTAGATGCAATCACAGCTGAAGATATTGAGGATTATTTGTCTTATCTCAAATATTATGACAAGGATGGCGTTGCTCATTCAAATGATGAAAGAGGCTTGAAAAGAAAGCTCTCTTCTCTTCGGACTTTTTATAATTTTATGTACAAGCATGAATATATTGACACAAACCCTGCAGCCCGTGTGGATATGCCGGTTATCCATGATAAGGCGATTATTAAGCTTGATGTAGATGAGGTGGCTATGTTACTTGATGAGGTCGAATCTGGCGACAGTTTGACCAAAAGCCAACAGAAATACCATGAAAAGACTAAAACCCGCGATTTGGCCCTTGTAACGCTTCTGCTGGGCACGGGAATCCGTGTGTCTGAGTGTGTAGGACTGGATATATCAGATGTAGATTTCAAAAATAATGGAATAAAAATTCACAGAAAAGGTGGAAATGAAGCTGTAGTATATTTCGGCGAGGAAGTCAGAGAGGCATTATTGAATTATCTGGATGAAAGAAAAGATATAGTTGCAGCTGAGGGACACACTGATGCTCTATTTTTGTCAATGCAGAATAAAAGAATTAGTGTGCGGTCTGTACAGTTATTAGTTAAGAAGTATTCACAGCTTGTCACGAGCTTAAAGCATATTACACCGCATAAGCTTAGAAGCACATATGGCACTAACCTCTATAGGGAAAGTGGTGATATATACCTGGTTGCAGACGTATTAGGACATAAGGATGTAAATACAACCAAAAAGCACTATGCTTCACTTGAGGATGAAAGACGGAGGGAAGCTGTCAAATATGTACATCTGAGACGGGATAATTAAAATTATAAGCAAAAAATATCCCCACTCCAAAACATTTTGGTGGGGATATTTTATTTTTAACAAGATTAATTTTTCTCAATAGATGCGATTTTTTCTTCAATGCGCTTCTTTACAAGAGCTGCAATCTCATGAGTTTTCATATCCTTGTATTCATCATATGTAATAGGTTCTAAGTAGTGAACCTGTGTGGTAATAGGTCCTAAATGGAAACTATTGAATACCTTATACGAATCAATAAGGGCAATTGGTATAATCGGTGCCTTTGACTTAAGTGCAATCTTAAAGCTTCCAGCCTTGAAATCACATACTTTATTACGATTATTGAACTTGTAGCCACCCTCTGGGAAGAGAATGTATTTCCTGCCTGCGGCTACTTCCTTGGTAACCTCATTGATAATGACGATACCCTGACGAGGATTATCCTTCTCTAAGCGTTTTCCCTGAACTAAATCTATAAATTCACGGACAAGCATAGTATGTGATTTATTCTTGTCCATTACGAAGGAACAAGGCTCCTCATGAGTTATGAGAATACCTAATACATCATATTTTCCCTGATGGTTAGGATACATGATATATCCACCCTCTTTTGGCAGGTTCTCAAGTCCATATGCTTCCGTTGTGATTTTGCCAGTCTTATTCATTAGATAGACGCAATGCTTTGCTAAGGCATACCGCTGCTTTTCAGAGAACTTCTCCGGATGATTAGCCTGATAGCGCATCTTAGGAACAATATATGGCGCACGATGAAAATTCATAAAAATAACATAAAATAATTTGAACATAATCAAAAATCTCCCTCTGCATATTATATATGAAGCCGAGGTTTTTTTCAACTAACGCTGACTTTTACTTCATGTCTTTATTTTATGTCCCTGCTATAATATGCAACCACGATAGACTGACCAGCATGTATATTGCCATCAGACAAATTGTTGAGTTCACTTATTTCATTAACATACTCAGCTTTGTCTACATTATAGCCGGAAATGTACTTATCAGCTATATCCCACAGAGTATCTCCATCTTCTACTGTGATGCTTGTGTAATACTTATTTACAGGGCGGTTATCATTTGAACTAGCCAGTGCATGAATGGAACTGCCTAATAATATAATAAGGGAAACAATTGTAACAAGAGTAATAAAAATAATTCTCTTCTGCATTTTGACCGCTCTCTCCCTCTTTGTAAGGCTTTCATTTGCTTTTGCTGAAATATTGTTGTTGTATGCTCTCATAATCTGCATCCTCCCACATTATTGTGATTATCGGTCTCACCATCAGAATTTATGTGAATGTCTTATCTAGTAAAGTAAAATGGATTCCGAACGTTTGTTTGTGATTAGAATATACTACGCGAACAAATGTTTGTCAATAGAAAATCGAACAAATATTCGCGAATATACGTTTGCTTTTATTTTCAAGATATGTTAGTATAATTATAAGATTATAAATGGAGGTACCATGAATGGCATACGGTAAGATATCAGACAAGCAGAAAGAAATCTTAGAGTTCATGAAACAGGAAATACTTAATAAAGGATACCCACCAACAGTCAGGGATATATGTGAGGCAGTTAATCTCAAATCGACATCTTCTGTCCATGCTCATCTGGAGACATTGGAGAAGAACGGATATATACATAGAGACCCAACTAAGCCAAGGGCAATTGAGATTATAGATGATAATTTTAATCTTACAAGACGAGAAGTCGTAAATGTACCTATGATTGGTCATGTTGCTGCGGGAGAGCCAATTCTTGCCGTTGAAAATATCGAAAGCTACTTCCCTATTCCGGCAGAATTTATGCCAAATGAGCAGTCATTTATACTCAAGGTAAAGGGTGAAAGTATGATAAATGCCGGTATTTGTGATGGTGATAGTGTACTTGTAAAACAGTGTGACACAGCAAAAAACGGTGATATGGTCGTAGCCCTTGTAGATGATTCTGCTACTGTTAAGACTTTTTATAAAGAGGATGGATATATCAGATTGCAGCCTGAGAATGACAATATGGATCCTATTATTGTGGATGACTGCTCTATTCTGGGAAAAGTGTTCGGGGTGTTTAGATTCTTTTAGAAGATAATTTTTCGCCTATGATTTATGCGTTATTATTAGTGGATAAGCCATAGGCGATTTTTTATGCTTATGTAAGCTTTTTCAATGCTACATCATCACTGGAACACCTCTATTTAACATCCTGATTCTTCAAAATACTCTTTACAGTGTACTTTGTTGTAGCACCGTTATCAAGCCAGGTATTCTTCCTGTACTGACTCTCTAATGACTGACTTTCATCAAGCGTTACACCACAGGAAGTGTAAGAAAACAAATGGTACTGCCCCTTACTATCCTTGTAGTAACTCAGTTCAATCTGTGGAGCTGCCACTTGGTATCGACCGGTGTAAACGTAATCGTATGGTGAATCTGCCGATGTCTGAATACTAACCTTATTGTTGTCTGCGATAGACTGTCTCCAAGCATTGTAGTCTACGGCACTGCCCATAATATTAGCGGTCCTGAAATCAGTACTTCCACTTCCACCCCATGATGCATTAGGTGCATAGACAGTCGGGACGCTCAGTATATTAGCTCCCTTCTTGTAAAAGCTCGCCTGCACCAGCTCCCAAACGTAGCCCTTGTAAGAGGCTGTAGCTGGGACTAACTCAGTCTCACCGCTGTAATTAAAAGTTTCACCTGCATTGACCTTGTATGGACTGTTGGCATTGAGTACATTAAAGGAATTGTAACCGTCGTAGCGCATAGCTGTGTAGAGTTTGCAAACAGTCTTTACCTCTGCGTACAGATAAGTAATCGTTGTGGAAGTCGAAACTCTGAAACTGTAGCCTCCCACATAACTGTACATACTTGAGTAGTCTTTATTAAAAGTCCAGCCTGAACCCGGCGCATTCGGAGTCGATGACAAGCTATTAGACGCTAGACTGTAAACGCCTGATGGCTGTAACAGATTATTCTCCTCGGTGTTAACTGCTAATCGACCTACTGAGCCTGTGGCACAATCTGCGGGTTTGTCTATCTGCACACCTGCTAATACGAAACGTCTTGTTTCGCCGTTGATATCGGTGTCGAAGCACTTTATCAAGCCTGTGTCGGTGAAGGAGTGGAGACTTCCTAAGTTGTAATCGAAAGTGGCTGTTTGGCTTAACTCTTTGCCTGCAGCGTAACCCTCGCCTGCGTTGAGGGTTTGGTACTGAACATGTGTTTTCTGCTCCTCTGTGGTTGGTGGATAGACTACTCTTAACGGTTTGTTGTAATGACTGGCGAAAGTATTTGTGTTAGCCCATGGCTTTGCACTTACCCAAGATGACAGAGACGTTAAAGTCTTGCCATCATCAACCCATGCACCATCCTTTTTATGCTGTGTACCTATTACTGGTTGTGCATAAACTGTTGCAACACCATCATCAGATATTGGTGCTCCTGATTGCATCACCCAGTTCATTACTTTACCAGTCTCGAACAAATGTAGTGTATCTACGTAACCCGACTCTGTACAATCTGGTGAAGTCAATCCTGCTGTGGAAAGTGGTGTTGCTTGAAGAGCTCCTGCTGGAATTACATAATCTAATAATGGGTACGTTGTAACGTAATAACCCTTCGTGTACCACTTCACAGAACCAGACACCTTTTTGTTATGCGTAAACCAACCCACATGAGTTCCGTCCCACGGATTGTAAAGGTCATAAACATATCCGGGAGGGGCTTGTCCGACAGCCGCAATATGTGCTTCTACATCTTTTGGTGCTGACAGTGACAAGAATACCATCATACCAAAACACAGTAGTAATCTTAGTTTACTCCTTAAATTCTCTCTCAAATCTTCATTCCTCCTTTACTTATAGAACGACAAAAAGGGGCTAGAAAATCTAGCCCCTTGCCTCTTCACCTAATGATACACTTACCGTAATGAATGTCGGAACACTTCGTACACTCCCATGATTAATAAGCACAGGTATCCCTTCCTTTTTCATTTCCTGTATTATCTCTTCGACTATTTTATTTTTATTTTCACTTGTCATAAAGCTTGCTCCTCCTGATTAAAACGAAGGACTCTCGAAACTAACTCGGGAGTCCTTTGTTTCTTCTAATAATCGTTCCTTTAATGTGTCTAAAATTTCGTCCACTTCAGTATAAGTTAATTCGTACTTTGACAGCACACGCTTAATAACATCTTCTGTTTTTTCTTCTATCCTACATACCTCACTACTCTTCAATCCTCATTCCTCCTTTTCCTATAGAACGACAAAAAGGGATAGCCTACCAAATTAATGGTAAACTATCCCTGTGTCTCTTACTTTATAATGTGTAGTTAATACTGCATAACCAGGAGGGCTTTAAATGACAGAACAATCTCTAATGATAACAACTAACAAACAACCATGTAATAACCAGCGACAGAATTTAGAGGTAACACACCAATACTACCTCAATAGCTCCGAATACGAATTAAAAACTAAATATCTCGGAAACAGTGAAATCTTGAGACTTGCAACACTACCAAGTCCAAACAATCAATATTTAGGTTAAAACTACCATCGTTAGCACTAGAATCGAATACCCTAGAGGTTACGCAGTATTAACTACACACCTATAACACTATGTTTATAATTTTCAACTTGTAATACACAGGGATAGCCTACTCGAAAGTAAGCTATCCCTGTATCTCTTTGTATTAATCACTTGATTTTACTCTTGTATTTAGCCAAAACGTGTACTATACTTTGAGTGTGCACACAAAAACTTTACGAAAGTGAGGTATATGCCAATGGAAGCTGAATTAGATATACTTTTCATTTTGATTAAGTTACTAATTTCTAATTCAGATTCTATTATGATGCTGCACCCTCATAGAGTGCTACTTACATAGCTGGAATGCTCTTGTAGTTCTCACCGAGATGCAAAACTTTTATGGTCAAAATCAGTATTTCTAGAACACTGTTGATTCTTTGAGGTATCTAAACTTTGTAGCTTAATGTTCCTGCAGATGCTCATATCAAGCATAGTCATACATACTGCCTTACAATAATCTGTAACATTGAAGGAGAGTGACTCTTAATAGAACGAATTGGTACACGTTACAAGAGTAAAGTCAAATGATTAATACATAACACTATGTCTATAAATTATTGGATTTTCAACTTGTAACACAAAAGGACAGCCTGTCAAAGAGGTTGTCCTTTATTTAGAAAACATGGCTAGCACTGCATGGTCACCAATCCTCAAAAATCGTAGGATTCGGCACCTGAATCTTGCAATCCTCCCACTCAGCACCACAACTCGCGCACACCATAAACCCTTTCACCTCATATGGAGACTGTACTGGACGTGTCCCGTCGCAATATCTACACTCCCAGTGGTAACCTGGTCTCAACTTTTCATCACTCATACAATTCTCCTTTATTTTTACAAAAGATTTTTCCTTCAAATAACATACAGTATTAATTTAAGTAACATGCAGTGTTAACTGTACATC
>ERZ1034946.454-NODE-454-length-20535-cov-9.844775_pt1 | contig 20535 bp, 19 predicted proteins | sample MGYA00520591_ERZ1034946 | MGnify/ENA primary metagenome ERZ1034946 (study PRJEB33766, sample SAMN09781753) | gut metagenome | biome: gut microbiome | host: Homo sapiens | place: Madagascar | study: EMG produced TPA metagenomics assembly of the PRJNA485056 data set...
GAGACTCGTAAAGTTGTTGTAACTGGTATCGAGATGTTCCGTAAACTTCTTGATGAGGCTCAGGCTGGTGATAACATCGGAGCACTTCTTCGTGGTGTTCAGAGAAACGAGATCGAGCGTGGACAGGTTCTTGCTAAACCAGGAACACTTACATGCCATACAAAATTCACAGCTCAGGTTTACGTTCTGACTAAAGACGAGGGTGGCCGTCATACACCATTCTTCAACAACTATCGTCCGCAGTTCTACTTCAGAACAACAGACGTAACAGGTGTTTGCAACCTTCCAGAAGGAACAGAGATGTGCATGCCTGGAGATAACATCGAGATGACAATCGAGCTGATTCATCCGATCGCTATGAGCCAGGGTCTTACATTCGCTATCCGCGAGGGTGGACGTACTGTAGGATCAGGACGTGTTGCTACAGTTATCGAGTAATCGTTAATTAGTATAACATCCTAATTTAATATATATTGAGTACCGCAAGGTACATTGTGTCCAAGCGTAAGATGCCCCGGAACCGTAAGGTTTCCGGGGTTTTTCTGTTGCTTAAAGTATGATAAAATATGGAAAAAACGAATGGAGAAGGAAAGTAAACAAAGAAAAAAGTATATTTTATCACAAACTATGGAATTTGATGATTCCCATTGTTCTGCAGAATCTGATGCTGGCGCTGGTGGCGGTGGCGGACGCGTTTATGCTTGGGGGAATGGATCAGAATTATATGTCGGCGGTTTCTCTGGCGACGCAGATCCAGTTTATCCAGAATATGTTTCTGGCGGCAGCGACGGTGAGCCTTGGAATTCTTGGAGCGCAGTACTGGGGAAAAGGTGATATTAAGACGCTGGATGAGATTTTTTGTATGGCGGTTCGTCTTTGTGGGCTGGTGTCCGTGGTATTTTTTGCAGCGTGCGTGTTTGGTGGAAAATATCTGATGCTGATTTTTACAAACGAAGATGTGCTGATCGATTACGGTGTGAGATATCTTCGAATTGCAGGATTTTCTTATCTGCTGACAGGAATTTCCCAGTGTTATCTTGTAATTATGAAAACCAGTGAGCATGCAAAAACAACTGCGGCGATCAGTTCAGCAACGGCTTGTGTCTGGCAATTCCCCTTGCTGCAGTGGGAACCTATTATTTCCACTGGCCTGTAGTGGTGATCTATGCATGTACCTGCATTGATGAAGTAGGAAAACTTCCATGGGTGCTGCATCATTTCCGTAAGTATAAATGGGTGAAAGATTTAACACGATAGTACGTTATATGCAAATATAAAAAAACACCCCGGAGCAATTATGCTCCGGGGTGTTTTCATGTAGTGGATTTTTATTTCGCTTCAGCCTCAGCGTCTTCAGCCTCTTCGTCTTCCTCCGGAGCGGCTGCGTACTCACCGATGTGAACAACAACGGCATCCTCAGGTGTGATGAAGTGTACCTGTTTGCCTTCCGGAATCGGGAGGTCTTTTACATGGATGTCACGGACATCTGCAGGGTAGCCATCGAAGTCGATGACGATAGTATCCAGCAGGTTGGCAGGATCTGCTTTGTAATGAACTTCTTCCATTTCCTGCTCAACAATACCCTGAACCATATCGGTGTGCTCCAGTTTGATGGCTACGGTTGTGGATACTTTTTCACCGGCAACCAGAGCCTGGAAGTCCAGAGCCATCAGCTGTTTCTCAATTGGATTATAATCAATGTTCTTTACCAGGGCGTCGACTTTTTCGCCTTCGATGTCCAGATAAATCTGAGTTCCTTCTTTATTTGCTTTAATGAATTTTGCGGCCTCGGCACCATTAAACTGAAGTGCTACTGGCTCTTTCATTTCTTTTCCACTAAGAATTCCTGTGACGTAACCCTCACGTCTTAATTTTTTAGCCTTTACATTCGGGTTTCTTTTCTCTGCTTTCAATGTGATCATGTCAAATTCCTCCTCCTGATGCATGGATTCCGGTAATGTTGCTGTTCGCGCTGTTCGCAGTAACACGAATTCTGCATTTCTTTTCTGACTGGGATTATTATAGCACTTCTCGGGCGAAGTGGCTAACAAAAAGTTAGAAAATTTAAGAGAAATATTTTGTATTGTTTGACTTATATACGAAACTTCAAGAGTAAAATTAGACAAAAACATAGCTGAGATTTGAGATTTTACAGAAAAAATTAAAACAACATGAAAAATTGCACAAATTAAGTGGCAATGAAAGCTCCAAAGTTGCCATTTATTTTGGGCAGAGATGAGTAGTGAATGCAAAATCTGAGTTGTTTGCCTGGTTCAGGAATGGAAAGATAAGGCGGAAATTTTACTCAGGAGAAAGAATTTAACGGAATTACATATAATTTCCGAAATAATTTAACATATACTTCACAATCACTTAGCGTAACTACGATATCTGAATATCCGGAAAACTTCTATACTAAGAACCATGCGAGCGAGGAGAGAAAGGAGATAAGTGATGTCAGAAATTGCACTTAGAAATGTATGTAAGCAATTTGATTCGGAACATTACGGTGTAAAGGATTTTAATCTTGATATACATGATAAAGAATTTGTAATCTTCGTAGGTCCGTCCGGATGCGGAAAATCCACAACCCTGCGTATCATTGCAGGCCTGGAGGAAATCACAGACGGTGAGCTGTGGATCGACGGAGAACTTTCCAATTATCTGGAACCAAAGGAGAGAGGAATGTCCATGGTATTCCAGAATTATGCTTTATATCCAAACATGACAGTTTACGGAAATATGGCCTATGCCCTGAAGATCCGCAAAATGCCAAAAGACGAGATTGATAAAAAAGTCCACGAGGTGGCAAAGATCCTGGAGATCGAGCAGCTTCTTGACCGGAAACCGGCAGCTCTTTCCGGTGGACAGAAACAGCGAGTTGCCATCGGAAGTGCTATTATCAGGAAGCCGAAAGCCTTCCTGATGGATGAGCCGCTTTCCAACCTGGATGCAAAACTTCGTGCACAGATGCGTGTGGAGCTTGTGAAATTACATAAACAGCTGGATACCACCATTATTTACGTAACACACGACCAGACAGAAGCCATGACTCTTGGGACTAAGATTGTGGTCATGAAAGACGGTCTGATCCAGCAGGTGGGAGCACCGCAGAGCATTTACGACAATCCAGTGAATCTCTTTGTGGCAGGTTTCCTGGGTTCCCCGTCCATGAACTTTTTCCAGTGTACCGTAAAAGCAGAAGAAAACAACCGCACAGCCCTTCTTCTGGATGACGCAAAAACTGTAAAAAAAGTTTATCTGGATGGTACCAGGGGAAAACAGATCGCAGACAAATACAACGGCAGACACGTGGTTCTGGGAATCCGTCCGGAAGATATCTACGAACTTGATGAGGCGAAAAAACTTGGGATCGAAAAGGACAGCGTGGATGTAGATGAGCCGGTAGTAAACCGGGAAATGCTGGGAGCGGAAGTAATTCTTTATTTTGATGAGCAGGGCAAAACCCTGGCAGTCCGTCTGAATCCGGAGAACCAGACTCAGGTGGGCGAAAACGTTTCCTTATATTTTGACATGGATAAAGCCCATGTGTTTGATCCGGAAACCGAAGAAAATCTTTTTTACAGGGAGGAGAAATAATCATGGGAAATAACAGCAAAAGTAAGATCACACCGTACTTATATCTGGTACCCTGTATGCTGATTTTTGGAGTTTTCCTGTTTTATCCGTTTGTAAAAACAATCTATTTAAGTTTGTACAAAACAAACAAAATGGGCCAGGCAAAACTGTACGTTGGCCTGGACAACTATAAAGAACTGATTCAGTCCGCATCCTTTATCAACAGCCTGAAAGTAACCCTGATCTTCGTTCTGATCGTGGTGGTCGGTGGCATGCTTCTTGGCCTGATTGCCGCAGTGCTCTGTAACAAAGCATTTCCGGGAATCCGGGTGTTCAGTACTTCCTATGCGCTGCCAATGGCTATCGCATCCAGCTCCGCGGCAATGATCTTCCAGATCATGCTTCATCCGGCAGTTGGTATTGTAAATAAGCTTCTTGGTCTGGACATCAACTGGCTGAACGATCCGAACACCGCACTGATCTGTGTGGCAGTTCTCACAGCATGGCTGAACAGCGGAATCAACTTCCTGTATTTTTCCGCAGGACTTGGAAACATTGATGAGACCATTTATGAGAGAGCTTCCGTAGACGGAGCCAGCAGTGTGCAGCAGTTTTTCAGCCTGACACTTCCGGGACTTTCCCCGATCATGTTTTACACACTGGTAGTAAATATCATTCAGGCCTTTCAGTCTTTCGGCCAGATCAAGATCCTGACAGAAGGCGGACCAAATGAGTCTACCAACGTAATCGTCTATTCCATTTACAGGGACGCATTTTTCAACTACCGGTTCGGAAGTGCGGCAGCCCAGTCTGTGATCCTGTTTATAATCATCATGATCATTACACTGATCATGTTCCGTATTGAAAAGAAGGGAGTAAATTACTGATGAGTCAGATGGAAAATGTGGCAGTTCCCGCTGTGGGAAATCTGTCAAAAGAAGAACTTCTGAAGCTGAAAGAAGCCATGAATGCAAAAGCACTCACAAAGAGAAGAGCAAGAACCGCCCTTCGTGTGGCTGCCAATGTGGTGTTCGCGATTCTGATCCTGCTTCCTTTGCTTTATGCGATCAGTATTGCGCTGATGCCTTCCAATGAACTGTTTACAACAGAGTTAAATCTCTTTCCCAAAAATCCGACCTTTTCCAACTTTATCAATGCATTCCGTACCGTTCCGCTTCTCCGTTTCATTTTGAATTCCTTTATTATGGCGGGATGCATTACCATCGGACAGATCATTACCTGTTCTCTTGCTGCTTTTGCGTTTTCTTTCCTGGAATTCAAAGGAAAAGGTATTCTCTTCATGGTTGTGATGGCGACCATGATGGTTCCAGGAGAGGCAACGATCATTTCCAATTACCTGACCGTATCAAGCTGGGGAATGCTGGACACTTACCAGGTACTGATCGTGCCTTACCTTACATCCGCAATGGGAATTTTCCTGTTTCGTCAGTTTTACATGACTTTCCCGATCTCATTGTATGAATCGGCAAAACTTGACGGCTGCAGCAACCTGAAATTTATCGTAAAGATCCTGCTTCCGCTGACAAAATCCGCCATCGGAGCCATGGCAGTGTACACCTTCATCAATGCATGGAACATGTACATGTGGCCGCTTCTGGTAACCGGTTCCAACAATATGCGAACCGTTCAGATCGGTATCAGTATGCTGGACAGTGTAGATTCCCAGTCCATCACTCTGATGATCGCAGGAGTTGTCATGATCATCATCCCGTCCATTTCCATCTTTATCATTGGACAGAAACAGCTGATCCGTGGAATGTTCTCAGGAGCAGTCAAAGGCTGATCCCGGAGTTCATCTTATATATTAGAAAGAAAAAAGAGAAAATTTTTCAAGAGGAGAAAAAAGTTATGAAGAAAAAAATCATCGCAGCTTTCCTTACCGCAGCAATGACCATCGGTTCACTCTCCGGAGTAACTGTATTCGCCGCAGATGCCAGCACAGATGAAAACGTGGAGATGGCAGACGCTTCCGACGTAGACGGAACAACCATTACTTTCTGGCATTCCATGGGTGGTGTCAATGGCGAGGCAATTGATACACTGGTAAAAAAATTCAACGATGAGAATGAATATGGAATTACTGTAGACGCTCAGTATCAGGGCGAGTACGATGACTCCCTGAACAAACTGAAAAGTGCACAGATCGGAAACATGGGTGCAGATCTTGTACAGGTATACGAGATCGGAACAAGATTCATGATCGATTCCGGCTGGATTGTTCCCATGCAGCAGATGATCGATGCAGACAATTACGACGTATCTGAGATCGAGCCAAACCTGGCAGCTTACTACACCATCGACAATGAGCTGTACTCCATGCCATTTAACTCATCCACACCGATCATGTATTATAATAAGGATATGTTTGACAAAGCAGGCATCACAGAAGTTCCGGACAGCCTGGAAGGAATCGGTGAGATCGGACAGGATCTTCTGGACAAAGGCGGCGCAGGTGAGGTAATGTCTCTTGGAATCTACGGATGGTTCTTCGAGCAGTTTATTGGAAAACAGGGCCTTGAGTATGCGGACAATGGAAACGGACGTAAAGATGCTGCAACAGCCGTAGCTTTCGATGAGAACGGCGCTGCAAAGAACATCCTTACAGCATGGAAAGACCTTAACGACAAAGGTTTCGCACCAATCGTAGGAAAAGGCGGCGATGCAGGACTTGCAGATTTCTCCGCAGGAAAAGCAGCTATTACACTTGGTTCCACAGCTTCCCTGAAACAGATCCTTCAGGATGTAAACGGAAAATTTGAGGTTGGTACCGCATACTTCCCGAAGATCAAATCCAGCGATGAGGGTGGTGTTTCCATCGGTGGTGCATCTCTCTGGGCACTGAACAACAACGATCCGAAAAAACTCCGTGCAACATGGGAATTCGTAAAATTCCTCATTTCTCCGGAATCCCAGGCTTACTGGAACGCACAGACCGGATACTTCCCTGTAACAGTAAAAGCTCAGGACGAGCAGGTATTTAAGGATAACGTTGCAAAATATCCGCAGTTCCAGACAGCTATCGACCAGCTCCACGATTCTTCTGCAGACTATGTAGGTGCTCTGTTAAGCGTATTCCCGGAGGCAAGAGCTACTGTGGAATCCGAGATCGAGAGCATGCTCAATGGAAAAGAAGATGTGGATACAGCTGTGAAAAACATGGCAGATTCCATCAACAAATCCATCGAAGAGTATAATCTGGTGAACGAATAATCGTAAAAAGCGCGAAAATTGAAAAAGAAAAATAAACAGAAACAGCTAAAAATCCCTGGAAAAATTCCGGGGATTTTTGCCATATTTACAGAGAAAAACGGTGTGACAGGAAAATATCAGAATAAAAATAAGAGGAATCTCTGGACGTAAGAGTATATATTGGCTATAATGATATGGTTAATAACAACTCCTAAGGAAGGGAGAAAAATCTGTGAACAGAAGTAAAAGAGAAGATTATAAAAGATTTGTGGTGTTTTGTCTGGCAAGCCTGATCATTATTGCACAGACAGCAATCTTTGCTTATGTGTGGTACGATTTTTACAGCAGTCTGATCCTGAAACCATTCTGGAGAAAAGGTAACTGGGTGCTGATCCTGATCTATGCACTGATTTATCTGATGTTTGCCAAGCTTTACGGAGGCCTGAAGGTAGGTTATCTGAAGCGGATCGATGTGTTTTATTCGCTGACACTGGCAAGTATCTGTACCAATGTTGTAACGTATTTTCAGATCACCCTGATCAACCGCTGGTTCCTTGCAGCCGGTCCGATCATAGAAATGACGTTGGTTCAGATTGTAGTAACCATCCTCTGGATTTGGGGAAGCCGTTTTATTTATTCCAGACTGTACGGAGCCAGAAGGCTTCTGGTGATCTACGGCGACCGTGATCCCGGAGATGTCATCCACAAGATGAACACCCGAAAGGATAAATACGATATCAGCGGCAAGGTACACATCCGCGAAGGAGAAGAGAAGATTCACGCCATGATGGAAGACTATGAAGGCGTGATCATCTGGGATCTTCCGTCCCAGATTCGAAACAAGTATCTGAAATACTGTTTCTCTCATTCCATCCGCTGTTATATGAGTCCGAAGATTTCTGATATCATTCTGCTGGGAACGGACAGGATCCACCTGTTTGATACTCCGCTTCTGATGTGCAGGAACCAGGGGCTTTCCATGGAGCAGCGCGCAGCGAAGAGACTTCTGGATATCGTTGTTTCCGGCCTTGGAATTATTGTATCTTCCCCGATCATGCTGATCATTGCCATCGCGGTGAAGGCTTATGACGGCGGCCCGGTATTTTATCTCCAGGACCGTCTCACCTACAATGGAAAAGAGTTCCGCATCCGGAAATTCCGAAGCATGTGCGTGGATTCCGAAAAGAACGGAGCACGTCTTGCATCCAAGCATGACTCCCGTATCACACCGGTGGGACATGTTCTCCGTAACCTGCATCTGGATGAGCTTCCGCAGCTGTTTAATGTATTTGCGGGAGATATGTCTCTGGTAGGACCCCGTCCGGAACGAGACGTGATCATGCAGGAATACGAGCAGGAGATCCCGGAATTCCATTACCGTCTTAAGGTAAAAGCAGGACTGACCGGTTATGCACAGGTCTACGGCAAATATAACACCACACCGTACGACAAGCTGAAACTGGACCTGTTCTATATTGAGAATTATTCATTCCTTCTGGACATCAAGCTTCTGTTTATGACTGTGAAGATCTTTTTCCAGAAAGAAGTATCCGAGGGTGTGGATGACGATCAGAAGAATGCCCTGAAAGATTCACAGGATAAATAGGAAATAATACGAAATCAAAAAGTGCGTGTCAGGCGGGTTCTGGCGCGCATTTTGTAAATAAAGAAAAGGGAGGTTGTTTTTATGGAAAAACCACTGGTTTCCGTGATCATGCCGGTTTATAACGGTGAGAAATATATTGGAAAAGCAATCGAGTCCGTGCTGGCGCAGAAGGTTCCAACAGAACTTCTGGTCATTGATGACTGTTCCACAGACAAAACAGAATTAACCGTGATGAAATACATGGACAGCGGAAATATCCGTTATATCCGAAACAAAGAAAATATGGGAGCTGCCCGTTCCAGAAACCGGGGAGTAAAGGCCTCAAAAGGAAAATACATTGCCTTTCTGGATGCGGATGACTGGTGGGAAGAAGGCAAGCTGGAAGCACAGGTGGAAACAATGGAACTTACCGGCTGTGACATCTGCTCCACAGGAAGAGAGCTGATGCAGCCGGACGGACATACCACAGGGAAATACATTCCGGTAAAAGAACGCATTACCTATCGTGATCTTCTGAAACATAACAGTATTAACTGTTCTTCAGTGCTTCTCCGGTGGGAAGATGCCCTTGCGTTTCCCATGGAGCATGATGACAGCCATGAAGACTATATTACCTGGCTGAGAATCCTGAAAAGAGGGGGATTTGCGGCAGGAATCAATAAGCCATATCTGAAATGCCGGCTCAGCGAAGGTGGCAAGTCCAGAAACAAACTGAAGTCTGCGGCTATGACATATCAGGTTTACCGGTATGTGGGATACGGTCCTGTAAAAAGCCTGTTTTTCTTTGTTTCCTATGCAGTTCACGGAGTCTGGAAATATCGATGAAAATACTGGAAACAGATAATAATACTGGGAAATATTAAGTTTTTATTTCCAGATTCATAAATATATGTTATAATTTATTCATATTTTAGCCAAATAACCTGTACTGCAGGCTGTTTGGCTATGAGCAAGTAGCAAAGCGGATTGCGAATATCCGTATGAATAAGGTGGAAACAAATGAGACAGAGAACTGAAAGCCAGGGAGTCCCGTATTCCTATCTGGTTGATAACATTAAGGTATTGCTGATTTTTCTTGTTGTATTTAATCATCTGATTGCGTTTCAGCTGGTTAAGGCAGACATAGTAGTGCGTTATGTGTGGTATGCAATTACCATTTTTCATATGCCTGCGTTTGTTTTTATGTCCGGCTATCTTTCCAAGAAACCGCAGGATGTACTGAAAAATGTGAAAAATCTGCTGATTCCTTATATTCTTGGATACAGTCTGACCTGGTATGCAACGATTTGGATCGGCAAACGTATGGATTATGAACTGCTTCGTCCATCCGGTACCGTCATGTGGTATGTGCTGGCACTGTTTATCTACAGACTTACCATAGAAGCACTGGGTAAGGTACGATTTATTGTGCCGTTAAGTATCGTTTTTGCACTGTGGGCAGGAACAAGACCGGAATTTACAACTTATCTTTCCTCTTCAAGGATTGTTGTATTTTTTCCGTTTTTTGTGGCAGGCTATCTGTGGAAAAGTGATTATACCAAGGTAGTCCGTAAATTTAAAGGAAAATGGGTTCTGATCCCGATTTCGGGACTGCTTTTATATGCAATTCCGAATTTTATGATTGCAAATAAAATTCCGATCGATATTTTCAGAGGAAATCATACGTATCAGTTATCCGGAATGGATGATATCACAGGAATGCTGATCCGTCTTCTGATGTATCTGGTATCGTTTGTGCTGGTACTTACATTCCTGGCGCTGATGCCGGATGTGAAACTTCCGATTACTTTCATCGGAAGAAACACCATGGGAATTTATTTTTTCCATTATCCGATCATGATTGTGCTCAACGGACTTTTACTGCTCAGCATTCCGCAGATGTTGAATGTGTGGGTGCTGTTCGGAGTTTCCTGGATTTTTGTACTGATTCTGGGAAGTACGCCGGTTTCCTTTATTTATAACGGTGTGCTGAATCTTCTCACACTGCTTGTGTTTAAGAGAGAAAAGCAGGTTCAGGATGAAGGACTGGAAGAGGAGTACGATGAAGATGACCGCTATGAGACTATGCTGAAGAGAAAAAAAGCAATCGAAGAACTGGCGGCTACTCTTGAGGAAGAGCATACCGAAAAAGTCAAAGAAAAGGCTTCGGGTAATACGGTTCCAGATGAAAAAGAGGAAGAAGAACTGCAGGAAGAAGAGATAGAAGAAACACAGGAGTTTGAGGAATTACAGGTACTGGATGAACTCCTGAACGCAATTGAGCCTCAGGAAGAGATGGAAGCGCTGATGGAAAAGGAAGAACAGAAAGAGCAGGACGAATAATGAAAAGAGTCATTACTTACGGTACCTTTGATCTGTTCCACCAGGGACATTACAACATTCTGAAAAGAGCAAGGGAACTGGGAGATTATCTCATTGTGGGAGTTACCAGTGAGAGTTACGATATAGAACGGGGCAAGCTGAATGTTCAGGACAGCCTTCTGAAACGAATCGAAAATGTAAGGAAGACAGGCTTTGCGGACGAGATTATCGTGGAGGAGTACCAGGGACAGAAGCTCAGCGATATTACCAAATATAACATTGATCTCCTGGTAGTAGGATCTGACTGGAGAGGGAAATTTGATTACCTCAAAAATTACTGTCAGGTTGTCTATCTGGAGCGTACCAAGAATATTTCCAGCACCAAACTCAGAAGTGAGGGGACGATTTTCAGTGTTGGAATTGTGACAGATGATACGGAAGACAACGGAATGGTTATGGAATCTAAGTTTGTAAGCGGGCTCCATGTGGAGAGTGTTTATTCCGAAGATATCTTTGTTGCAAGAGAATTCTGTGACAGATATGAGCTGGATTCTTACGGTACAGATTATGAACGTTTTCTGGGCGGACTGGATATTATTTATATCAAGTCCGCTCAGAAGAACAGAACGGACTATATAAGGCGGGCGCTGGAACGAGGGAAATATGTAATCAGTGACACACCAATGACGCTGAACCCGGAAGAAATGGAAGAACTGTTTGCGCTGGCCAGGGAACACAGGGTAGTGCTTGTGGAGAAGCTTACCCTTGTTTATTTGCGCGCTTTTACACAGCTTGTATGGCTTACCCACGGGGCACTGGTGGGAGATGTGGTAGCTGTGAAGTGTGCGGTTTCCCAGGATGATTTTGAAGGTGGAAAAAACTTCAATGAGACAGTGAGCCAGGCGCTCTGTGCATGTATCAAACTTCTTGGAAAAGACTACCTGGAAGTCAACACCAATGCGGTAAAATGCAGTGATGGAGAATTTATCTACGACATGATTACGGTAAAGTATCCCAGGGCACTGGCAACCATAGAGATCGGAACAACGGTAGATGTGGAAAATGAACTTGTGATCATAGGAAGCAAAGGCCGGATTACAGTTCCCAATGACTGGTGGAATACCGGGTATTTTGAGGCGAAGGTAGAAGGACAGGAATTCCTGAAACGCTACAGCTTTAACTTTGAGGGAAACGGTCTTCGGTATCTGCTTCAGGAACTGATGATTATGATCCGTGACAGACGTACGGAATGTACGAGGTTTTTCTATGAAGAATCCGAAACACTGGCTGAACTTTTGAAAACGATTGATCAAAGAGGTTAACAGATGACAGAAAAACAGGAGCTTCTTTTGCAGCTCTTCCGAGAGGTTGACGCAATCTGCAAAAAGCACAATCTTAGATATGTAATGGCCGGGGGAACCCTGATCGGTGTCCTTCGAAATGAAGGATTTATTCCGTGGGATGATGATGTGGATATCTACATGCCAAAGAGCGACTGGGATAAATTTGTGGAAATCTGCAAAACAGAAATACCACAGAACAGAGCGCTCTATTGCTCAGATGTAGACAGAACTTACACCAACGGATTTCCGAGATATGGAGGTACGGACAGCTGTGCGATCCATAAGCATCAGATTATCGGAGACGATAAGGCCGGAGAGATCATAGATGTCCTTACTCTTGATCCCATTCCGGACGATGACAGAGAGTATGAGAAGTACAGAACCCATATGATGATCTACACAGATCTTCTTAATGTCAGCATGGTTGTGGGTGCAAGATGGGAAATTCCTGCTTTTCAGTATCTTTACTGGCTGTTCCGCTATAAATTTTTCGGAAAAGACAGAACCCTCAAAAAACTGGAAAAAATCATGTTTTCTTATAAAGAAGAGGAGTGCAGCCGCTACGCTATGCGCTGGGGTGGCTGCCCGTTTCTTTTTGACAAAGATATGATGTTTCCTGTGAAATATATGAATTTTGAAGGGGAAAAAGTAATGATTCCCCACAGGACAAGCGATTACCTGATCTGGCATTACGGAGATGAATGGTCTTATATACCGCCTCATGGGGAAAGAGAATCCCATGAGTCTATTTATGTTCCGGGTGCTTCTTATCAGGAGATCCGGGATGAATATATGCCAAGGATCGACAAAAACCGAATCCGCAGGCAGATGACTTTCCGGAAATTTTACTGCCTTCTGATGGCAAAAGGCGACCATAAACTGGATAAGAAACGAAACCGCATCCGTGCAGGTGTAATCGCAAAAGATCTGGAAGCAAGATTCCTGAGATCGGAGAAATCCCTGGAAACACTGCTTCTGGAAAAACGCTACGATGTACTGAATGAGATTTTTGACAGTTATTACCGCATACAGCTCAGTGTGGAATTTATCGGACGTGAAGATTACAAGGGAATCCAGCCGTTTTATCATCCGACTCTGGTTCCTGTGGAAGACGCTGTTTTCCAGGCAGCCATGCTGACATTGATTTATACGGAACGGGTCGGCAAGGCATGGAGGATGTATGAGGTTCGTAGAAAACTAGATCACCTTACTCCAGAAATGGAACAGACCGTGGAAGACATCCGCCTGTTCCGAAAAGCAGCCACTCATTATGAATTCCGTGAGATGAAAGAGACGGAAACAATTGTCGATGATCTTCTGAAAAAATATCCGGATGCTCCGGGATTTGTGAAATTTAAGTGCAGATTTATCATGGCACGCATGGAGGAGTCCGGGAATACTTCTGAAGCGGAAAAATTCCTGGCATCCTGCAGAAAGCTTTTTCCACAGGACGGATATTTTATGAAATATCAGGGAGATCTTTTCTGGAAAAAAGGACTCTGGAAAGAAGCGTTATCCGGTTATGCCCGTGCAAGGGAATGCACAAACAACGGAATTGTACATCTGGAACTGGATAAGTTCTTTAAAGATAAAAAAACATCCGCAATAAAAGAATGCAGAAAACTTCTGGACAGCCATCAGAAAGACGAGGCCCTTTCCATGATGGAACTCTGGAAAAAACTGATGCCGGAAGATGAGGAAATTGACGGAGCACTTTATCTGGCAAAGGTATCTGCTGTCCGGACAAAGTTAGAACTGGAAGAACTGGTAAATGAACTTTACCTGAAAATAGGCATTTCTGATAAGATAGAAAAAGAGGCTCTTTCAGAAGAGATGCTTTACAGGGAAGCGCTTACCCAGGCATGGCAGAGATTTGGATATCCAGAAGTTCTGGCAGCTTACCATACCAGACTGATCTGTACAGACGATGAAAGCGAGATGGAATATCTGGCAGAAGAAGTACGGAGCTTTCTGTTCCATAAACAGTGGCAGGGAGAAACTTACAAACTTCTCGGAGATATCCGCAGAAAACAGGGACAGACAAAGGAAGCGTTTGAAAACTACTTCAAAGCCCTGGAGAATATGCAGCATCCATATCTGAAAACAGAGCTTTCCAGAATTTTCCTGGAAGATCTTTATAAGGGAAGCAGAAGAGCGGCATTTTTTGCAAAGAAAGCAGATGCCTCGGAATTTTTAAGTGTCTGGCTGGACAAATATGGAAGCCAGGAAGAGATCCAAAAGCTTCTGAAAAAGATCGTATAATTATGAAAAATCAACAGAAATGAGGCAGAGTGTATTGAACAGAGAACAGCAGAAAATACTGGAACTTCTTAAAGAAATAGATACCATATGCAGAAAAAATAAAATCACATATTTTCTATCTCCGTACTTTACCCTCTGCGCGGTAACCGGAAGACCTTTTCCGCAGAATCCCACAGCCGGAAATGTATACATGAAAACCGGCGATATGGAGAGGTTCAAAAACGCATTTGAAGAAGAACCGGAGTTAAGAAGAGCACTGGAATCTATGGATAATAACAAACGTTTTCCGGGATTCTTTCTCCGGTATACGGATAAGGATACTCTGTATTACACCATGGATAACTACGGAAGATATCAGTACCCCGGAATGGCGGTAAAAATTGTACCGCTGCAGTGTGAGTACGGCCCGAAGAAAAAGTACATGTGGAACCGGATGCGGGAAGATGGCTGGAAAAAAATCCGTGGAAAAAACAGCCAGTGGAAAACCAAAAGGGATTTTGCATGTATTTGGATGGTGCGTTTCCTTTCCCTCTGTGGAAGAGGCTGGCTGGCAAAAAGTATTTTCCGGGATCTGATTCACCAGCCCCAGGAAAATGTCCAGACTTATGTAATCCGTTTCCAGAACCAGAATATTTATTATCCCGCATATATTTTTGAGAACCCACAGGAAGTGGAACTTGAGGGAGAACGCTTTTTTGTTCCGGGAGATACCGATAAATATCTTACTATTGCCTTTGGAAAAAATTATGCAGATAAGGCACCGGAAAATTATCGTCCAGCACCTACAACTATATGCAGTGCACTGATTCCCTGTGAAGAATTTATGCAGCAGTACGGCGGAGAGGCAAAAAAACTTGCCGCTGAAAGAAAAAGGCGAGAGGCCCGCAGAAAATACGGAATGAACTATAAACAGTACTTTAACCAGTGCTGGACATACGCGAAGTTCTGCGGAACAAAATATACCTGTGCAAGAGCATACAGGAAGAAAACAGGATATATCCGCAACCTGTATAAGAACCAGGATTACGTTCAGCTGGAAAACGTTTTTTCGGAATATACAGGAATGATGAATAAATGTCTGAAGTATGATGAAATATTTGAAGCGGATCCGGAAATACTGGATATATATATGAATTATCTGGAGAAAACAGGAAGGACACCGCTTCTTGAGAAGGTAAAAGAATATGTCTAATAAGATGAAGCTTACAGATTATGTTGTAGATTTTCTTGAAAAAAAAGGAATTCATGATTTTTTTGGATATCAGGGAACCATGATTGCACATCTGGTAGATTCCATCGAGAAGAATCCGGATGCCAGAAGTCATTCCAGTTATAACGAGCAGGGAGCTGCTTTTGCGGCCTGCGGCTATGCTCAGGCGAAGGATGCCTGCGGCTGCGCCTATGCTACAAGCGGCCCGGGAGCTGCCAATCTGCTCTCCGGTGTGGCAGATGCTTATTTTGATTCACTTCCGGTGATCTTTATTACCGGACAGCTCAATACCTACGAGTATTCCGGTATTGCAGGCCTTCGTCAGCAGGGATTTCAGGAAATTGATATGGTTTCCATGGCGAAGCCGGTAACCAAGTATGCCGTACAGGTCCGTGATCCAAAAAACATCGTCCGGGAACTGAACCTGGCATGGCAGATTGCCAACACAGGACGAAAAGGCCCGGTTCTTATTGACCTGCCCATGAATGTACAGAGAGGTGAGGTAGAAGATCCAGTTTATGATATGAAGTTTTCCGAGGAAGAGATCGAAGCAGCCGTCTATGGCAAAAATGATCCGGAAAATGGAGCTGCTTTTTACAGGGATGCCGTTGCAAAGGCGGATTCTTCTGACGCAGGGGAAGCCGCAGAATATATCCTGACGAAGATGAAAGAGGCGAAACGTCCGGTATTCATGATTGGCCACGGAGCAGATGGCGAAGCGGAAAAAATGCTCACAGATCTCGCGCGGGCTCATCACATTCCTGTGATCACAAGCGTACTTGCCCGGTCCGCTCTGGGCTTTCGGGATCCGCTGAATTTCGGATGCATCGGCGGTGCCTATGGACATCGTTATGCAAATATGATTGCCAACGCAAAAAGCGACCTTCTGCTTTGTTTTGGAATTTCTCTCTGTACCCGTCAGATCGGAACCAAGGTTCATGAATTTGCCAAAGGAGCGGAGATTATCCGGGTGGATATTGACCCTTATAACCTTCAGAGAGAAATCCATGAGGGAAGAAAAGTGGAGAAATGTTTTTGCGTCAGTGCAGAGGATGTGGTGCGTAAACTGACAAAGCAGCAGGCGCAGATTGGTTTTTATGAGGAATGGCTTGCCATCTGTCAGAAAATCCGAAAAGAGCTGGAGCAGGTGGACGATGCGACACCGCAGCGCTATCCAAACCGCATGATTGCATATTTAAGTGATCAGCTCATCGATACAGGAGCTGTTGCTGTGGATGTGGGACAGCATATGGTCTGGAGTTACCAGTCTTTCCACAACCAGCAGGGCCAGAAGACACTTTTTTCCGGCGGACATGGCGCCATGGGATATGCACTTCCGGCAGCGATCGGCGCTTATTATGCTACAGGGAAACCGGTTGCATGTATCTGCGGAGACGGAGCCTTCCAGATGAATATTCAGGAACTGCAGTGGGTGAAACGTGAGAATATCCCGGTAAAAATGATCGTAATGAACAATGAGGCGCTGGGAATGATCCGCCATCTCCAGAGAGATTATTTTGACTGTGTGTATGCGGACACTTCTGATGGCAGCGGATTTTCATCCTGTGATTTTTCCGATGTGGCACAGGCTTATGGAATTTCCTCAAAGCGCATCCAGGGAGAAGATGTGGAAAAATATGCAGGTGAGTTTCTGGAACAGGATGGACCGGAGCTTCTGGAGATCATGTTGGAAAACGGCACCTACGCATACCCGAAGACCTGTCTGGGTGAGCCGATCCATAATCAGCAGCCTTATATACCGAAACCGATATTTGATGAACTGATGGAGTTATAAAATGGGAAAAATAACTGTAATCACAGGCGGAACTTCCGGAATCGGAAGGGGGATCGCCGAAAAGATCCTGGCAGAGTCAGCGAAAGAAGACAGGATCTTCGTAACATACGGACATGATGAGAAGAAGGCGGCCGCTTTTCTGGAGAGCCTTCCTGAGGAAAAAAGATCTCAGGTGATCCTGATGAAGGCAGATATGTCTTCCTATGATGAGATGATGGTTTTTGTGGAAGCGCTGAAGAAACAGGCTGACCATATTGACTGGCTGGTAAGCAACGCCGGGATCAGCACCTATGCAAAATATGAGGATTACAGCTTCGAGGAGTGGACACGGATCGTAAACACCAATCTTTCCGTGCCGGTATTTATGGTCAAAGAGCTGAGACCCCTGATGGTGGAGGGCGGCAGCGTGCTCTTTACCGGTTCCTATGCAGGGCAGCAGGCATATTCTTCCTCCCTTGTATACGGAGTCACCAAGGCAGCCATTCATTTTCTGACCAAATCCCTGGTAAAGGAATTTGAGCCAAAAGGCATTACCGTCAATGCTATTGCACCGGGATTTATCGAAACCCCCTGGCACAGCGCCCGCACTCAGGAGAGTTACGACCGCATCAACAGAAAGATCGCTCTTCACAGGTTCGGAACTGTGGAGGAAGTGGCGGATATGGCGTATGCGGTGCTGTCTAACGGGTATATGAATGGCAGTGTTGTGGACATCCACGGAGGGTATGACTTCTTTTAAGAAAACTGTTAAGAAAATATTAAAAAGGCTTGACTTGCACCAGTGCTCTGTGATAAAATTGACGAGCGACATGGAAGTTAGGTCTTTTTTTTATGCCCGAAAATGACGACGGATATACGTTCCGGGCGGCGTAAAAAGGCCGTGCAAATGAAAACACTGGAGGTGGAAGTTGTGCGCGTTAAGATTACATTAGCATGCACCGAGTGCAAGCAGCGTAACTACAATATGACGAAGGAGAAAAAGAACCATCCTGAGAGAATGGAGACCAAGAAATATTGTAAGTTCTGTCATACACACACTCTGCACAAGGAAACAAAGTAATCACAGAGATTTGTGAGGTTATGCTATGGAAAAACAGAAATCTGCGGATAAGCCGCAGAAGAAAAGTTGGTTTCAGGGACTTCAGTCAGAATTTGAGAAGATTGTCTGGACAGACCGTCCCACACTGGCAAAGCAGACTGTTGTGGTCGTGATCATCACGATCATCCTGGCAGTGGTTATCAGTGTAATGGATTCCGGAATTCTGGAATGCATTAATTTCTTAATGAAGTAAGGACAAGGTGATTATATGTCAGAAGCAGCAAAATGGTACGTTGTCCATACCTATTCCGGGTATGAGAACAAGGTAAAAGCCAACATTGAAAAGACGATCGAGAACAGACACCTGGAAGACCAGATCCTGGAGGTACGTGTTCCGCTGCAGGATGTAGTGGAGATGAAGAACGGAACCTCAAGACAGGTTCAGAAAAAGATGTTTCCAGGCTATGTGCTTCTCAATATGGTGATGAATGACGATACCTGGTATGTTGTCCGTAACACCAGAGGTGTTACAGGATTCGTAGGACCGGGATCGAAGCCTGTGCCTCTTACAGAAGAGGAAATGATGCCGCTTGGTATCCAGAAACCGGATATCGAAGTGGACTTCGCAGAGGGCGACATGGTAGTCGTTACTGGTGGTGCATGGAAAGATACTGCAGGTGTGATCACAGGTATCAACATGCAGAAACAGACAGTAACGATCAATGTTGAGCTTTTCGGTCGTGAAACACCGGTAGAGATAAGTTTCACAGAAATCAAAAAAGCTGAGTAATTAAAAAACAAGGTAACAGCAAGTGGGAGGGACACACCCCCGCCAATACCACATAGGAGGTGCCGAAAATGGCAAAGAAAGTAACAGGATATATCAAATTACAGATTCCGGCTGGTAAAGCAACTCCAGCACCACCTGTAGGTCCGGCTCTTGGACAGCACGGTGTAAACATCGTACAGTTTACTAAGGAGTTCAACGCAAGAACAGCTGATCAGGGAGATCTTATCATCCCGGTTGTCATCACTGTTTACGCTGACAGAAGTTTCAGCTTCATAACCAAGACTCCGCCGGCAGCAGTTCTTCTTAAGAAAGCTGCAAACATCAAATCTGGTTCCGGTACACCGAACAAGACTAAAGTAGCTAAAGTTACTAAGGCACAGGTTCAGGAGATCGCTGAGCTGAAGATGAAAGACCTCAATGCAGCATCCATCGAGGCTGCTATGAGCATGATCGCCGGTACAGCAAGAAGTATGGGAATCGAAGTCGTAGACTAATAAATACCGAAGCTTAAGTTCGGGGTTCCCGTAGAAAAAGTGAAATTTTCAAGTGGGAGGGCTTTTCCCCGCAAATACCACAGGAGGTTATAGAAATGAAACGAGGAAAGAAATATGTGGAAGCTGCGAAAGCAGTAGACCGCGCAACATTATATGATGCACCAGAGGCTATCAGCCTTGTTAAAAAAGCAGCTGTAGCTAAGTTCGACGAGACCATCGAAGTTCACATCCGTACAGGCTGCGATGGACGTCATGCAGATCAGCAGATCCGTGGAGCAGTTGTTCTGCCACACGGAACAGGTAAAAAAGTTCGTGTACTTGTATTTGCTAAAGATGCTAAGGCAGAAGAGGCAAAGGCAGCAGGAGCAGACTTCGTAGGAGCTGAGGACCTCATTCCGAAGATCCAGAACGAGGGATGGCTTGACTTTGACGTTGTAGTTGCAACACCGGATATGATGGGCGTTGTAGGTCGTCTTGGTCGTGTACTTGGACCGAAAGGTTTAATGCCAAACCCGAAAGCTGGTACTGTAACAATGGACGTAACAAAAGCTGTTAACGACATTAAAGCAGGTAAAATCGAGTATCGTCTTGACAAATCCAACATCATCCATGTTCCGATCGGAAAGGCTTCCTTTACCGAGGAGCAGTTAAGCGACAACTTCCAGACGCTTATGGGAGCTATCACAAAGGCTAGACCTAGCACACTGAAAGGTCAGTATCTGAAGAGCGTTACAATCGCTCCGACAATGGGACCTGGTGTTAAGCTTAACCCGATTAAATTAGCTCAGTAATAAATTTTAAATACCCTGTACAGAGGAGACTTTGTACGGGGTATTTTTTTATACATTTATACACCTTGATTTTTGTTAACAAAAATTCTACAATAAGGCACAAACAGATTTAGAG